>JAABUX010002102.1_pt1 | contig 28692 bp, 24 predicted proteins | sample 5561851 | NCBI WGS metagenome assembly JAABUX01 (sample SAMN10711883, study PRJNA513361) | rock metagenome | isolation source: Antarctica rocks | place: Antarctica: Victoria Land, Richard Nunatak red sandstone | collected 2016-01-03 | reverse complement strand
ACAGCCGCGGCCGGCCCGCTGCTCGGGGTGTTCGGCACAGCGGCGGTGCCATGGCTACTTGCGGCGGGGTATGGCACGGCGGCCTGCCTGGCGCCGCTGTTGCCGGAACCGGGCCGCGTCGTGCAGGGAGCCGGCTTGCCCCGTGCCGCCGGGTTGTGGCGGCTGCGTCCGTTCCGGCTGACGGTTGCGGCCACTGCGCTCATCCAGGGCAGCCACGCCGCATACTACGCCTTCGCGCCGATCTACTGGCGGGCGAACGGAATTTCCGACACCGTCATTGGACTGCTGATCGCCGAGGGGATCGTGGCCGAGATCGCGCTGTTCGTCTGGGGACGCCGTTTGGTGGAACGGGTTGGCCCGGCGCGGCTGACGGGGGTCGCCGCCATGGCGTCCCTGGCGCGCTGGACAGCGACCGCGTTCGTGACCGGGGTTCCTATCCTGGCAGCGGTTCAACTGCTGCATGCCGCCACGTTCGCGTTTCAGCATCTGTCGGCGATGCTGGTATTGGGCCGCACCGTGCCGCCTGGGAAGGCTGCCAGCGCCCAAACCCTGCACGCCGCCCTCGGCTTTTCCGCCCCGACCGGATTGCTGATCTGGGCGACGGGGCTGCTGTATGCGCGCGCGGGCGGCCTGGTGTTCCTGCTGATGGCGGCGCTCGGCGGGTCGGCGGTGTTCCTCGTGCGGCCGCTCGCGTCGGCGCTCGGGGATGCCGCGGGCAAATCTTCAGCGGCACATGTTTTGTAATACCAGCCGCCCTATGTGAAGACCGCCCGAGGCAAAATAGCAGGCCATGGCTCTGCCCTGGACCCGCTGGGGCCTGAGGCCCCAGACCCACATTTATTTGGGTTTCCAAAGGCATCATGCCTTTGGCGGAGTTTGAGGCAGAGCCTCAACCTTTCACTTGCCTTCTCTGGCCTTCGGCGGTCGCCTCAAGGGGCCGCTGGTATAAATCCCTATCTCCGCCGGTGGGAGAACTGCAGCGAAGCCTGCACAGCGCCGCCGAAGGGTAAACTTCTTGCAAAACACCGCGATGGCAACGCAATGTCGCTGCGATCAAAATGCACCCGCAAAGGGTGAACGACAGGGAAACGCCATGACCGACGCCGGCAACCGCCGCAACTTCTTCCGCACCGCGACCGCTGGCCTGGGCGCTGCCGCCCTTCTCGCCGAGTTCGGCATCACGCCTGCCATAGCCCAGGAGGTCGCGAAGGAAACCGGCCGCTCCGGCAAGCCGCTCAAGGCCGCGTTCTCCAACGCCGGCCTGCAGGCGACCTGGTGCGCGCAGGGCAAGCAGGCGGCCGAAGCTTGGGGACGCCTGTTCAACGTCGACGTCACCTGGTTCGACGGCGAACTGAACGCCACCAAGCAGCGCGCGTCGATCGACGACATGGCCAGCCAGAAGTGGGATTTCGTCGCGATCCAGGCGTTCGGCATCGGCACCCTGACGGCGCCTGTCAAGAAGATGATCGACGCCGGCGTGCCCGTGATCGACATGGACACGCTGATCGCGCCGCTCGACACCATCGACGTGCACAGCTTCATCGCGCCCGACAACGAGCTGATGGGCGCCGCAGTCACCCAGGCCCTGGTCGACGCGATTGGCGGCAAGGGCATCGTGACCATGACCCAGGGCGCCCTCGGCCACACCGGCGCGCAGGGCCGCGCCCGCGGCTTCGACGCCATCATCAAGAAATACCCCGACATCGAGGTGGTCGACCGTCAGCCCGGTGACTGGGACGTGTCGAAGACGGCGCGCATCTGGGAGACGCTGCTGACCAAGTACCCTAAGATCGACGCCGCGTACTTCCACAACGACGACATGGCGCTGGCCGCCTACAACGTAATGAAGCAGCACAACCGCACCGAAATCAAGATCGGCGGCTGCGACGCGATGCCGCCCGCGCTGGCGGCGGTGCGCGACGGCCGGATGCTCGCGACCGTCCGCAACCCGTCCGGCCGCATCCACGGCGGCGCCATCGTGGCCGGCGTCGCCGCGGTGGCAGGCGGCGAAAAAACCGGCGGCGGCATGCCCAAGAACATCGTCGCCGACGGCCCCGTGGTCACCAAGGCGAACGCGCCCGGCATGGCCTGGATGGAAGCGCATTTCCTGATCTGAGCCGCCCCGTGTCGCCCGACGACGTGCCCGTGTCGCCCGACGCCATGCTAGAGCTGCGCGGCATCCACAAATCGTTCGGCGGCGTCGCGGCCCTGGCTGGCGTGGATTTCACCCTGAACCGGGGCGAAATCCACGGCTTGGCCGGGGAGAACGGCGCCGGCAAAAGCACGCTGATGAAGATCATCGCCGGCGTCCACAGCGCCGACGAAGGCGAGATGCGCCTGGACGGGCAGGTCGTGCGGCTGCGCTCCGCCCGCGACGCGCGCGACGCCGGCATCGGCATGGTGCACCAGGAGCTCAGCATCGTGCCGGAGCTGTCGGTGGCCGAGAACGTCATGCTCGGCACGCAGCCGGTCAACCGCGCCGGGCTGGTCGACTGGCGGCGGATGCGGCGCGAGGCGGCGGCGCAGCTGCAGCGCCTCGGCATCGACGTCGACCCGGCGTCCCCGATCGGCGCTCTCCCGCTCGGCCTGCAGCAGCTGGTGGAACTGGCGCGGGTGCTGTCGTCCGGCGCGCGCATCATCATCCTCGACGAGCCGACCTCGGCGCTGTCGCCGCCGGAGGTGGAGCGGCTGTTCGGCCTGCTGCGCCGGGTGCGCGACGGCGGCACGTCGCTGGTGTTCATCAGCCACTTCCTCGACGACGTCCTCGCCATCAGCGACGTCGTGACGGTCTTCCGCAACGGCCGCCGGGTCGACACCGCCGCGGTGGGGCCGGGCGTCGACAAGGGCTGGATCATCACGCGCATGATCGGCGCCGGGCACGAGCGGCTGGAGGAGAGCTACACCGGCGAGATCGCCCTGCACAGCAAGCCCGCCGCCCCCGTGGTGATGACGGCATGCGGGCTGGCCAGCGCCGGGGCGTTCGCCGACGTGACGCTCGACGTGCGCGCCGGCGAAGTGCTGGGCATCTACGGCTTCCTCGGCTCGGGGCAGCTCGACCTGGCGCGCGCGCTGTTCGGCAAGCTGCCGCTCGACCGCGGGCAGGTCAGCGTCGGCGGCGTGCCGGTGCGGCTGTCGAACACGGCGGCGGCCAAGCGCGCCGGCATCGCCTTCGTGCCCGAAAGCCGGCGGTCGATGCTGTTCGCGCTGGAGCCGGTGTACAAGAACATCTCCATCGCCATCCTGGAGCGGGTGTCGCGCTGGTGGCTGCACCCGGACGCCGAGCGCGCCATCGCCGACGGGCACGTGGCGTCGCTGCAGATCCGGCCGCCGCAGGTGGACCGGGCGCTTGGCACCTTGTCGGGCGGCAACCAGCAGAAGGTCGCGCTGGCGAAGTGGCTGACGTATCCGCCGAAGGTGTTGGTGTTGAGCGAGCCGACCCGCGGCATGGACGTCGGCGCCAAGGACGACGTGCTGAAGATCGTGAAATCCTTGCGCGACCGGGGCATCGGCATCGTCGTGGTGTCGGCCGAGCCGGAAACGGTGCTGTCGCTGGCCGACCGCATCCTGGTGATGCGGCGCGGCGCCATCGCGCACGAGTTCGCCGGCGAGGCGGTCAGCAAGGACCGGCTGCTCGCCGCCGCATGAAGGGATCGCATCGATGCTTGTAGCTTGGCTGCGCCACCGGCTGCGCAACATCGCGCCGTTCGCGACGCTGCTGGTGCTGGTGACGCTGTTCTCGCTGTGCAGCCCGTCGTTCGCGACCTGGGGCAACCTGGCCAACATCCTGCAGCAGATCTCGGTCACCGGCATCATCGCGGCCGGCCTGACCTTCGTGATCCTGTGCGCCGAGATCGACCTGAGCGTCGCCAGCGTGGCCAACGCGGCCGGCATCGTCGCGGCCTATTTCACCCTGCAGGACGCCAGCGTGAGCATCGCCAACCTGCCCTTGCCCGGCGGCATCGGCATCGCCCTGGCGCTGCTGGCAAGCGCCACGCTGGGGGCGGTCACCGCATTCGGCGTGACCGTCATCGGCATCCCGAGCTTCATCATGACCTTGGCGATGCTGCAGATCGGCGCCGGGGTGTGCGCGATGCTGGTGCGCGGCCAGATCGCCTACAACGTGCCGGGGCTGGTCGCCACCCTGGGCGCCGGGTCGCTGGGGCCGGTGCCTTGGATCGTCATCGTGGCCGCGGCGATCCTGCTCGCGGGGCATGTCGTGCTGACCTACACGCGGTTCGGCCGCTACGTGTACATGACCGGCGGCAACCGGGAGGCGGCGGAGTATTCCGGCATCAACACGCGCGCGATCATCGCCGCCGTGATGGTGATCTCGGCGGTGTGCGCCGGGGTCGGCGGGATGCTGGGCGTGGCGCATTTCGGCAGCGCGCAGCAGGACGAGTTCGACAATTACCTGCTCGACAGCATCTCGGCCGTGGTGGTGGGCGGCACCAGCCTGTTCGGCGGCCAGGGCGGCATCGGCAACACGGTGGTCGGGCTGTTCGTGCTCGGCGTGCTGAACAACGGACTCGACCATGTGCGCATCGACAGCTTTCTCAAGATACTGATACGGGGATTGATCCTGCTGTCGGCGCTGATCGTGAATGTTTATGCGCAGCGGCTTCGCAGTCGCGCTGCCAGCAGAGCGATCTGATACCGGTCGCCCTATGTGATGCCCGTCTTTGGCAAAGTAGCAGGCCATGGCTCTGCCCTGGACCCGCTGGGGCCTGAGGCCCCAGACCCGCATTTCTTGGGGTTTACCGAAGGCATCATGCTTTTGGCGGTCGCACCGAAGGGCCCCTGGTATTAGACGCCAGGCCCAAGCAAAGCCGGGTCGATGGGAAACACCCTTCCACTGTCTGGCACCGTCGAGAATGGGTTGTTGTCCCAATAATCGGCGCGTCTGGCGAGTGACAGGCAGGAATAGAAGCCTGGCAACCTGTGTCCGTACTCCGGAGTGTTTTTCAGGTAGTACAACCCGACGTCCGGGCTGGCCCAGATAACGATGTCATGGTGTCCACAGAAAAGTTGAGCTGCCTTTTCGGTCGCGGCAGGAGGAATACTGCCCAGCTGCAACGGCGGCAACTCGCTCAAGCCTTGCGGACTGCCTTGAGCCAACGCGTAACCGATATTGAACGCGCAAACCGATATAGCCAGTAAACAGGGCAGTTTCATTGCGGTCAAAGCGTCCTATCCCGCTCAAAGCCGGAGGTTGAAAGCGATGGAGATACGCTGCCCCGCGCCGCGGTACGGCCGGACTTGATGTTGCAGCCAAGACGGGAACAGCAGCAGCAGGCCCGGCCGTGGCTCGATCGTCTCGGTCATTCCTGCCGACAGCCCACCCTCCCCGGCAAACGCAAGCGTCGGCGTGGACATCGCCGGGGCTGGACCGCGCGGGTCGAGGATTTCGAAACCGCCGCCGAGAGTGGGGTTTGCGACGGTGCCCCCGTCATCGACGTAATACGTGCCAGACCAGAATGAACCCGGGTGATAGTGGCAGAAGTTGCTGTCGCCGGGCCCGTTTACGTTTGCCCAGACGGAGACGATCCAGGCCGGCCGGACCTCTTGCCCCGCCCGGTCGCGCGTCATGTGGTTTGCCACCGCCCGCGCCATCTCGACGATTTCGGCAGCCCGGGTGCCACCCCAGGACAACAGATCCCGGTCGGAATGCCAGCCACCCGCATTGGACGCGCGTAATGACGGGGCGGATTGCCGCCGTTGCAGGATGAGTGCCCTGAGTTCGATGTTGCGGGCCGCCGCATCCGGCGTGTCGACCGCCGCCACCGGCGTCGGAAACAGGTTGCGTGTCGCGATGGCGAGTTGGATTGTCACGGCCAGTTCTCCGATGCGACTTTAACCAAGCATGTTCAACCCCGCAAATAGCCTGTTCGTTTGGCCACTCCCCCCGTTGCTCCCAGGCATCGCTTGACTGCCGCCTCGCCTGGGGACCTGTCGCCATCCTCCGCCCCCCAGCGCCGGGCTGCGATCGTCGAGTTGGCAGCGCAACGCGGATTCGTCAGCATCGAAACCTTGGCCGACCGGTTCGCGGTCACGGCGCAAACCATACGCCGAGACGTCAACGCATTGTACCGGGAAGGGCAGCTCAACCGTTATCACGGCGGCGCCGGCCCACCGCTGGGGGGACGCAACGTCGGCTACTCGGCGCGGCGCGTGCTGCAGCATGAGGAGAAGCGGAGGATCGCGCGGCTGGTCGCGGCCAACATCCCGCACGGCGCATCCCTGATCCTCAATATCGGAACCACCACGGAGGAGGTCGCACGAGCGCTGATCGAGCATCGCAACCTGCGTGTGGTCACGAACAACCTCAATGTCGCCAGAGTGTTGTCGCAGTCGGAAGATTGCGAGATCATCGTGACCGGCGGTCTCATGCGGAATCACGACGGCGGCATGGTCGGCGAGGCGACGCGCGACATGATCAACCAGTTCCACGTCGATTTCGCCGTCATGGGCATCAGCGGCATCGACCTCGATGGGACGCTGCTGGACTACGACTACCGCGAGGTAAGGATCTCACAAGCGATCCTGCGCAACGCACGCCGGGTGTTCCTCGTCGCCGACCACTCGAAATTCGGCCGTCCCGCCATGGTGCGGCTTGGCAGTCTCCACGACGTCCATGCCCTGTTCACCGACGCCACGCCGCCCGACCCGATCTCGCATCTGCTCGCGCAAGCGGGCGCCGAACTGCACGTCGCGCCTGCGGATGAGAGTCGCATCGACGCCGCCTGAGGTTTTTCATTGCAACAATCTGGGTTTCACTTCTAGCATCCAGTTTCGAAAACGAAAAGGGGGACCGTTGTGCCCGCGCCGATCGATATCCTGGTGGTAGGCGGAGGCATCAATGGTGCCGGTATCGCCCGCGACGCCGCCGGGCGCGGCCTGTCCGTCACGCTCTGCGAAAAGGGCGACCTTGGCGGCGCAACCTCGTCGGCATCCAGCAAGCTCATCCACGGCGGGCTGCGCTACCTGGAGTACTACGAATTCCGCCTGGTGCGTGAGGGGCTGCTGGAACGTGAGCGGTTGCTGGCGACCGCGCCCCACATCATCTGGCCGCTCGACTTCGTCCTGCCGCACGAGAACAGCCTGCGTCCCGCGTGGATGGTCAGGCTTGGCCTGCTGCTATACGACCACCTTGCCCCCCGCAAGCGGCTGCCGGCCACCCGGAGCATCCGCCTCGATCAGCATCCAACTGGCGCGCCGTTGAAGGCCGGCTTGCGCCGTGGCTTCGTTTACGCCGATTGCTGGGTCGAGGACTCGCGTTTGGTGGTGCTCAACGCCCGCGACGCCGCCGAACACGGCGCGCGCATCCTGACGCGGACCCGGCTCGTGCAAGCGGTGCGCGCGGGTGACGCCTGGGAGTGCGAACTGGCCGGGCCGGGCGGATTCCGCGAAACGGTGACAGCGCGCGTGCTGGTCAACGCCGCCGGGCCATGGGTCGAGGGCGTGCTGAACCAGGCGGTCGGCGTCAACAGCGCCAAGCAGGTGCGCCTGATCAAGGGCAGCCATATCGTGCTGCCGCGCCTGCATGACGGGGCGGAAGCCTACATCCTGCAGAACACCGACCGCCGCGTCGTGTTCGCCATCCCCTACGAGGGGCGCTTCACCCTGGTCGGCACGACCGACGTTCCCTTCGATGGCGATCCTGGCCGCGTGCGCATCGCCCCCGACGAGACCGACTACCTGATCGCGGTCGTGAACCGCTATTTCCGCCGCCAGGTGAGCCCGGCCGACGTGGTCTGGAGCTACGCCGGCGTGCGTCCGCTGTTCGACGATGCGGCCAAAAGCGCGTCGGCCGTGACGCGGGATTATGTGCTCGACGTCGACGCCGGACCGGGCCGCCCGGCGCTGCTGTCGGTGTTCGGCGGCAAGATCACCACCTCCCGCCGCCTGGCCGAGCACGCGATGGAGAAGCTGCAGCCGCATCTTTCCCACGCCGGACCCGCCTGGACCGCCAAGTCGCCACTTCCCGGCGGCGATATGCCGGACGCGGATTTCGACCGGTTCCTCGCCGGACTCCGCGCGCGGCACCCGTTCCTGAGCGCGACGCTGTCGCATCGCCTGGCCCGCGCCTACGGCACCCGCGCCGACCGCCTGCTCGGTGGCTGCACGTCCATGGCTGACCTTGGACGCCACTATGGCAGTGAATTGCATCAGCGCGAGGTGGACTATCTATGCGCCGAGGAATGGGCCGAGACCGCGGAGGATATCCTGTGGCGCCGCTCCAAGCTCGGCCTGCACGTGCCCGGTGACGCCGCCGTGGCACTGGACGAAGTGTTGGGCCGGCAGGTGCAGGTCGCCTCGTGAGCTTCGTTCTGCGCCAAGTCGAGCGAATCGCCGGGCCGGAACGCGTCCTGTACCCGTTGGACCTGACCTTGGAGCCGGGGTCGATCACCACCTTGCTGGGGCCGATCCGGGCCGGCAAAACCTCATTGATGCGGCTGATGGCCGGGCTGGACCAGCCGACCGGCGGCTGCATCCTCGACGACGGCCAGGATGTCACCGGAGTCGATGTGCGCCGCCGCAGCGTGTCGATGGTGTACCAGCAGTTCATCAACTATCCGAACTTCACGGTGTATCACAACATCGCCTCGCCGCTGGTGGTCGCCGGGCAACTCGGGCGGCGCGCGCGCGACCACCGGGTGCGTGAGATGGCCGAGCGGCTCGGCCTCACGCCGTTCCTGCAGCGGTTGCCGGCGGAGCTGTCGGGCGGCCAGCAGCAGCGTACCGCCCTGGCCCGCGCCATGGTCAAGGACAGCCGGCTGCTGCTGCTCGACGAGCCGCTGGTCAACCTCGACTACAAATTGCGCGAGGACCTCCGCGCCGAGATGAAGTCGCTGTTCCGCGGCAGCGAGCGCATTGTGGTGTACGCCACCACGGAGCCGCAGGAGGCGCTCCGGCTGGGCGGGCAAACCTGCGTGCTCAGCGCGGGCCGCAAGCTGCAGGACGGCCCGGCGCTGGAGGTCTATCGCACGCCGTCCAACCTGCAAACCGCGCACCTCATCAGCGACCCGGCGATGAACGTCCTCCCCGGCGCCATCGCGGTCGCGAACGGCCGCAAGCACATCCAACTGGACGGCGGTGCCGCACTGCCGCTGCCGGACGGCTTCGAGGACCTGCCCGCCGCCCGCTACACGTTCGGCTTGCACGCCGCCCACGTGTCGTTGGATGCCGGCCCTGGCCGCAGCGAATTGCCGGTCGCGATCGAACTCGCCGAGATCAACGGCTCGGAAACATTGCTGCATGGCCGCTACGGCGGCACTCCGGTGCTGCTGCAGATGGACGGCGTGCACGATGCGGCCATCGGCTCGGCCGCGGTTTTCCGGTTCGACCGGGCGCGCCTGTACGCCTTCGACGCTGCCGGCGCCCTGGCCTGCGCGCCCTGTTTCCAGTCCATCCGTGCCACTCACGGCGGGGAGGGCCAGCATGGCGCGTATTCAGCTGCATGACGTCGCCCATAGCTATCGCCCAAACCCGAAACGGCCGGCGGACTACGCGCTGCGCCCGCTCGACCTGGTGTGGGAGGATGGCGGCGCCTACGCGTTGCTCGGTCCGTCCGGCTCGGGGAAGAGCACGCTGCTCAACATCCTCTCCGGCCTGGTGCATCCCTCGCGCGGGCGGCTGCTGTTCGACGGCGTCGACGTCACCGACCGCAGCGCCCGCACCCGCAACATCGCCCAGGTGTTCCAATTTCCGGTCATCTACGACACTATGACGGTGTTCCAGAACCTCGCCTTCCCCCTGCGCAACCGCGGCGTCGCATCCTCCGTCATCAACGCGCGGGTGGAGCAGGTGGCGGCGATCCTCGACCTGACCGCCGACCTCGGCCGCCGCGCCGCCGGGCTGACCGCCGACGCCAAACAGCGCATCTCGATGGGGCGCGGGCTGGTCCGCACCGACGTCGCCGCGATCCTGTTCGACGAGCCGCTGACGGTCATTGACCCGGCGCTGAAATGGCAATTGCGCCGCAAGCTCAAGCAAATCCACGCCGAGCTGAAACTGACCTTGATCTACGTCACCCATGACCAAACCGAGGCGCTGACCTTCGCCGACCACGTGGTGGTCATGAACGACGGCGAGGTGCTGCAGCAGGGCTCGCCGCAGGAGTTGTTCGAGCGGCCCGCCCACGTCTTCGTCGCCCACTTCGTCGGCAGCCCCGGCATGAACCTGCTGCCGTGCGAGTTCCGCGGCGGCACGGCCACCGTCGCCGGCCAGCGGGTCATGCTCGGCTCCACCACCACCACCGGCGCCCTCACGCTCGGCATCCGGCCGGAGTTCGTCGGCCTGTGCGACCCCGGCGACGCGGTGCAGCTAAGCGCTGTGGTGGACGAGATCGAACCGCTCGGCGGGCACCAACTGATCCACGCCCGCGTCGGCGAAAGCCGGCTGGCGATCAAGGCGGCGCCGGAGATCGCGGTGGCATCGGGGGCGAACCTGCCCGTCTGGCTGCCGCGCCGGTGGATCAGGCTGTATGCCGACGGCGTGCCGGTCGCATGAAGCCGGTCAAGCAATCGGCGTGGTTCCTGGTCATGCCGGTGATGGTGGTGGTCCTGTTCACCGCCGTCATTCCGCTGATGACGGTCGTCAACTACTCCGTGCAGGACATCCTGGGGCCCGACCGCCACGTGTTCGTGGGCGACGAGTGGTTCCGCGACACCTTGCACGACGCCGGGCTGCAGCGGGCGCTGGTGCGCCAGTTGGTGTTCTCCGGCTGCGTGCTCCTGATCGAAATCCCGCTCGGCCTGGCCCTGGCCCTGGTCATGCCGGTGCGCGGGGCTGCGGCGTCGGCCGCGCTAGTGCTGCTCGGGCTGCCGCTGCTGATCCCCTGGAACGTCGTCGGCACCATCTGGCAGATCTTCGGCCGCGCCGACGTGGGCCTTGGCGGCTATTTCATGAACACCGTGCTCGGCATCGACTACAACTACGCGCTCCACCCGCGCGACGCCTGGTCCACGCTGCTGCTGCTGGATGTCTGGCACTGGACGCCGCTGGTGGTGCTGCTGTGCTACGCCGGGCTGCGCTCGATTCCGGACGCGTTCTATCAGGCGGCAGCCGTCGACGGCGCGTCGTCCTGGTCGGTGTTCCGCTACGTGCAGCTGCCGAAACTGCGCGGCGTGCTGACCATCGCCATCCTGCTGCGCTTCATGGACAGCTTCGTCATCTACACCGAACCGCTGGTGCTGACCGGCGGCGGCCCCGGCGATTCGACCACCTTCCTCAGCGAGTTCCTGACCAAGCTCGCCATCGGCCAGTTCGACCTCGGCCCGGCGGCGGCGTTCTCGCTGATCTACTTCCTCATCATCCTGCTGTTCAGTTGGCTGTTCTACACCGTGCTCAGCGCGCAGGGCCGCGCCGAGGGGCCGGCGTGAAGCGCGAGGGCAAGATCCTGCGGCGCGTGGTGCCGGCCGTGTATTTCGCGCTGCTGATGCTGCCGATCTACTGGCTGCTCAACATGTCGGTGCGGCTGACGCCCGACATCCTGACGCGGCTGGAAATCGTGCCGCTGCATCCGACGCTGGAGAACTACCTGCACATCTTCCGCGACCCGACTTGGTACATCACCTACTGGCACTCGTTCGAATTCGTGGCGCTGAACGTCGTCATCTCCGTGAGCGTCGCGCTGCCCGCCGCCTACGCCTTCTCGCGCTACCGTTTCCTGGGCGACAAGCAGGTGTTCTTCTGGCTGCTGACCAACCGCATGTCGCCGCCGGCCGTATTCATCCTGCCGTTCTACCAATTCTACCAATCGGTCGGCCTGTTCGACACGCCGTTCGCCGTGGCGTTGGCGCACTGCCTGTTCAACGTGCCGCTCGCCGTCTGGATACTGGAGGGCTTCATGTCCGGCATCCCCCGCGAGCTCGACGAGACGGCCGCGCTGGACGGCTACAGCTTCCCGCGCTTCTTTCTGCTCGTGTTCCTGCCGCTGATCCGCGCCGGCGTCGGCGTGACGGCGTTCTTCTGCTTCATGTTCAGTTGGGTCGAATTGCTGATGGCCAGCAACCTGACCTCGACCGAGGCCAAGCCGATCGTCTCGATCATGACCCGCACCGAGAGCGCCACCGGGATGGATTTCGGCCTGCTGGCGGCGGCCGGCGTGCTAACCATCGTGCCCGGCGCGGTCGTGATCTGGTTCATCCGCAACTACATCGCCAAGGGGTTCGCCCTTGGCCGTGTGTGAAGGACGTGCCGCATGAGCTGGATGGCCTGGACCGCGCCCACCGCGACGTTCTTCGCGGTCATCGCGTCGATGCTGGCGGTGATGACGGTGTGGGAAGCGGTGTCGCCCAGCGTGGCCCGGCGCGGCGTGCTGCCGCTGCGGTCGACCCGCGGCGACCGGCTGTTCATCGGCCTGCTGGCCGCAGCCTTCTTCAACCTGGGCTGGATCGCGTTCACCGACTTCGACCAGTGGTGGGCGCTCGGCATCAGCGTCGTCCTGCTCGTGCTGATCGGCCGCTACGGATAGGCCGCGGCGCGAGGCGAACGCGGCCGGCGCTCTCTCCAAGCCGGCCGCGGCGAAGACTCCGGAGAGGTAAAAGAGGGAACGTCCAAATGGATAAATTCGAGATCACACGGCGGCAGGCGCTGGCGGGCGCGACCGCCGTTGCCGCGGCGGGTGCCACGGCGACGCCGGCGAGCGCGCAAAGCGCCGCCGCCCAGCGCTGGGTGGACAACGAGTTTCAGCCCTCGACCCTATCGAAGGAGGAACAGATGAAGGAGATGCAATTCTTCATCGACGCCGCCAAGCCGTTCCAGGGCATGGAGATCCACGTCGTCACCGAAATCCTGGACACGCACATTTACGAGTCGCAGGTGCTCACCAAGGCTTTCACCGACATCACCGGGATCAAGGTGACGTCGGACTACATCAAGGAAGGCGACCTGGTCGAGAAGCTGCAGACCGAGATGCAGTCCGGCAAGCCGATCTACGACATGTACGACAATGACAGCGACCATATCGGCACGCATTTCCGCTACGGCGTGACCACGATCCTGTCGGATTTCATGAAAGGCGAAGGCAAGGACGTGACCTTGCCCACGCTCGACGTGGACGACTTCATCGGCAAAAGCTTCGTGACGGCGCCGAACGGGAAGATGTACCAAATCCCCGACCAGCAATTCGCCAATTTGTACTGGTTCCGCGCCGACTGGTTCGCCCGGCCCGACCTGAAGGACCGCTTTGCCAAGAAATACGGCTACGAGCTCGGCGTGCCGGTCAACTGGTCGGCGTATGAGGACATCGCCGAGTTCTTCACCAACGACGTGAAGGAGATCGACGGCGTCCGCGTGTACGGCCACATGGACTACGGCAAGAAGGACCCGTCGCTCGGCTGGCGCTTCACCGACGCCTGGCTGAGCATGGCCGGCGAGGCCGATGTCGGGTTGCCGAACGGGCTGCCGGTCGACGAATGGGGCATCCGCGTCGAGGACTGCCACCCGACCGGCGCCAGCGTCACCCGCGGGGGTGCGGCCAACAGCGCGGCGGCGGTGTTCGCGCTGACCAAATACGTCGAGTGGCTCAAGAAGTACGCTCCGCCCGAAGCCGCCGGCATGACCTTCGTGGAGGCTGGCCCGGTTCCGGGGCAAGGCCATGTCGCCCAGCAGATCTTCTGGTACTCGGCGTTTACCAAGGCCCTGACCGCGCCCGGGCTGCCGGTGGTGAATGCCGACGGCACGCCGAAATGGCGCATGGCGCCGTCGCCGCATGGGCCGTACTGGAAGAAGGGCATGCAGAACGGCTACCAGGACGTCGGCTCCTGGACGCTGATGAACTACGTGCCGCTGGAACGGCGCAAGGCGGCTTGGCTGTACGGCCAGTTCTGCATCTGCAAGTCGGTCTCGCTGCGCAAGACCATCAAGGGCCTGACGCCGATCCGCCAGAGCGACATCAACAGCCAGCCGATGACCGACCTCGCGCCGAAGCTCGGGGGCCTCGTGGAGTTCTACCGCAGCCCCGCCCGCATCGCCTGGACGCCGACCGGGACCAACGTGCCCGACTACCCGAAGCTCGCCCAACTGTTCTGGCAGAACGTCGCCGTCGCGGTCAGCGGCGAGAAAACCCCGCAGGAGGCGATGGACAACCTGGCGTCTGACATGGACAAGGTGCTGGGCCGCCTGGAACGGGCCGGCATGAACAACTGCGCGCCCAAGCTGAACAAGCCGGAAACCGCCGAGTTCTGGACCTCGAAAGGCACGGCACCCTGGCCGAAGCTCGCCAACGAGAAACCGAAGGGCGAGACGGTTGCCTACGAAACGCTGCTCGGCGCTTGGAAGCAGGGCCGCGCAAGCTGATGATGCAGGGCACCGCCGGGTCTCGGCCCGGCGGCGCCAGCGTCGGCCGGCGGGAGGCCGCATGATCGTCACCCTGCGCTGCGACCCGGCGTTGGAGGCCGCGCTGCCCCGCCCGGTTCCGGCGCGGGAGGCGCTCCCCGCGTGGCTGAAAGCGATGCCGATGCTGGCCCGCTCGGACATGCATGACGGAGCCGACATCCGCACCGTCAAGCAATGCCCGCCGTTCCTGGACGCCATGCGCGCCGGGTTCATGATGCCACTGCCCTGCGACGTGCACTACCGCGACGGCATGTTCAGCTGGGATTGGCCGCTGCCCGAACCGAGCCTGGCCGGGCATTCCCGCGCGCCGATCAACTTCCATTCGGCAGCGCAGGTCGCGGGCGCGCCGTTCGGCGTCGACAACCTGATCAAGTTCATCGGCTTCTGGACCATCGAGCTGCAGCCGGGCTGGTCGGTGCTGGCGACGCATCCGGTGAACCGCGACGACCTGCCGTTCCGCACCCTGACCGGACTGGTGGATTGCGACGCCTTCAACGAGATCGGCCTGCTGTTCCCGGCCCGCTGGCTCGACCCGGCGACACCCTGCGTGCTGCCGCGCGGCACCCCGGTGGCGCAGTGCATCCCGGTGCTGCGCCAACCGCAAACGCTGGCGTTCGGCACCATCGCGGGCGCGCGGGCAGACGCGTTCGCCCGCGTCGGCGCGGCGGTCCTGTCGGAGCCCGGGGTGTACCGGAAGCAGTTCCGTGCCCGCGACCGGTGACCGCAGCGCGCCTTGCCAGCGAGTCTCATCGCTCACCGCGATGTTTGCGGTGTGGGGCCCCGGCCTGCTGGTCATGCTGGCCGACACCGACGCCGGCAACGTCGTCACGGCGGCCGAAAGCGGCATGCGCTGGGGCTACCGGCTGCTGCCGCTGATCCTGCTGCTGATCCCGCTGCTGTACATGGTTCAGGAACTCGCGGTACGGCTGGGCTTGTTCGGCGGTTGCGGCTTCACCGGCCTGGTCCGCGAGCATTTCGGAGCGGCGTGGGCGTGGATTGCCGTGGCGACACTGGGAGTGGCGACGCTCGGCTCGCTGGTGACCGAATTGACCGGCATCGCGGGGGTGGGCGAGCTGTACGGGGTCCCGCGCTGGCTGGTGCTGCCGCTCGCCGCCATCTGCCTGTTGCTGGTGGTGCTGACGGGCGAATACCGCCGGGTCGAGCGCATCGCCATCGCCATCGGCCTGTTCGAGTTGAGCTTCTTTCTCGTTGCCTGGGCCGCGGACCCCCAGCCCGCCGCCATTCTTCACGACGTCGCCGATCAGCGACTGGCCGACCCGAGCTACCTTTATCTCGGCGCCGCGCTGATCGGCGCCACGTTCAATCCCTGGATGGTGTTCTACCAGGCGTCGGCATTGACCGAGAAAAAGCTCGGCGCGGCCCATTACGGCGCTGCCCGTACGGATACCGCGGTCGGGGCGGTGCTGACGCAAATGGTCACGGCGGCGGTGCTGGCAGCGGCCGCAGCCACGATCGGCGGCGGCCGCACGCAGTCCTCGCTGGACAGCGTCGGCCAGATCAGCGAGGCGCTGACGCCGTTGCTCGGCGACACGTTCGGCAGGGTGGTGTTCGGCGTCGGGGTGGTGGGCGCGGCCATGGTGGCCGCGATCGTCTGCTCGCTGGCGTTCGTCTGGAGCGTCGGCGAGGCGGCCGGCCTGCGCCGCAAAGCCGGGCGCCAGCCACTTCACGGCCCGTGGTTCCATGCCGGCGCGGTCGCCTGCGTTGGCGGAAGCGCGGTTGTCGTGCTTCTGGCGAATGATTTGGTGTGGCTGTCGGTGGCGACGCAGGTGGTCAACGCCTTGCTGCTGCCGCTGGTCGTGGGGATGCTGATCGTGCTTGCGGCAACGGCGCTGCCAGCTGCGGTGCGGCTACGAGGACCCTATCTCTGGCTGGTCGCCGGCACGGCGGCGCTGGTCAGCGCGGCGGGGCTGGCCGGCGCCGTTGCAGGGTTATCATGAACGATCTCGATCTTTCGCAGATCCTGGGCAACATCGGGGTTCCCATACAGATCTTCTTCATCGATCTGCTGCTGAGCGCGGACAACGCGCTGATGATCGCCCTTGCCTGCCGCGCGCTGCCCCCCGCCGAAATGCGCGCCGCGGCGCTGTTCGGCACCGCGGGCGCGATCGTGCTGCGCCTGCTGATGTCGGCTGCGGTGTTGTTCGTGCTGCAAGTTCCCTATCTGAAGATCGGCGCAGGGCTCGCTTTGCTGGTTATCGCGGTGAAGCTGACGGTCGAACGCGACGTGACACCCGACGGCATCGGCGCACGGCCCGACCTGCTGGGCGTCGTCGGCGCCATCGTCGTAGCCGACGCGATCATGAGCCTGGACAACGTGGTCGCCATCGCCGCGGTGGCGCAGGGCAGCCTGTTGCTGCTGAGCATCGGGCTGCTGCTCAGCATCCCAATGCTGGTCTATGGCAGCACCTTGATCCACCAAATCCTCCATGGCAGCACCAAGCTGGTCTTGCTGGCCGGCATGTTCCTGGGCTGGATCGCCGGCGACATCGGCGTATCGGATGCCGCGGTGACGCCCTGGGTCGAGAGCAGCGCGCCCGCGCTGGTCATCGCAGTGCCGCTCGCCTGTGCCATATTCGTGCTGTGGGAGGGCCGCATCCTTGCCGCGCCCCGCCTACGCCGTGTCGCAACGCCGCCGCTGCACGCTCCCGGGGAGGGGTTCGATGCTCGATGACTTCGACGATCTCGATGGGCCGCCGGTGGTCGACGCCGCCCGGATCGACCGTTTTCTCGCCGGGTGGCGGCGCGCGCCGGTTCCAAGCCCATCCCTGTCCGTCGGACGCGCCCGGCACCGGCCCGCGCAAAGCGTGTTGGCGGTCGTCGTGCTGGTCGCTGCCGTTTGGGCCGCGACCGGCTTCTACAAGGTCCAGCCCGACGAGGTCGGCGTGGTGCTGCGCTTCGGCCGCTGGATCGGCACCAGCGGCCCCGGGCTGAATTATCACCTCCCGTACCCGATCGAGGTGGCGCTGCTGCCAAAGGTGACCGAGGTCAACCAGCTCCGGATCGGCAACGGCGCCATCACCCAGATGCTGACCGGCGACGAAAACATCGTCGAGGCCACCGCCGCCGTGTTCTGGCGCATCAAGGACCCGGTCAAATACCTGTTTGGCGTCTACGATCCCGAGGGCACCGTGCGCGTCGCAGCCGAAGGAGCCGTGCGCCAGATCGTCGGCCTCAACCCGATCCAGGCCGCGCTGTCCGACCAGCGCCAGAAAATCGCCGACGACGCCCAGAAGCTGCTGCAGCGGCTGCTCGACTCGTACGACACCGGGATCGAGGTGACGCAGGTGCAGCTGCAGCGGGTCGATCCGCCCACCGCCGTGATCGACGCCTTCAACGACGTGCAGCGCGCCCGCGCCGACCAGGAGCGCGCCCGCAACGAGTCGGAGGCCTACCGCAACGACATCCTGCCGCGGGCCCGCGGCGACGCCGAGCACGTCCGGCAGGAGGCCGACGCCTATCGGGAGCAAACGGTCAACCAGGCGCTCGGCGAGGCGGATCGTTTCACCGCACTGGACGCGAGCTACCAATCGGCACGCGACGTCACCGCCCGCAGGCTGTATTTCGACGCCATGGAGGAAGTGCTGAAATCCGCCAACAAGGTGGTGACGGGTCCGGCCGGCCATGCGCTGTCGGATATCGTGCCCGTGCTGCCGCTTCCGGTTCCTCGGCCAGCGCCGTGACGCCATCCCGCGCCGTGCTCGCGCTGGCCGTGCTCGGGTTCGGGCTGTGGCTCGCCTCGTTCGGTCTGTTCACCGTGACGCAAGCGCAGCAGGCGCTGGTCGTGCGCCTGGGCAAGCCGGTCGCAACCGTCGTCCAGCCGGGGCTGCACACGAAATGGCCGCTGGTGGACATCGTGGTGCGCTATGAAAAGCGGCTGCTGCCGCTGGAGCCGCCTGCCGACCAGATCATCCTCGGCGACCAGAAGCGCATCGAGGTGGAAACGTTCTCGCGCTTCCGCATCGTCGATCCGCTGCGCTTCTACCAGTCGGTCGGGACCGAGGACCAGGCGCGCTCGCAATTGGCGCAGATCGTCAGCACGGCGCTGCGGCGGGAGTTGGGACAGGTAGCGCTGCCGGTGTTGCTGACCGCCGGGCGCGACCGGGTGACCGACCTGATCCGCGACGAGGTGGCGCAGCAGGCGACCGGGCTAGGTGTCCAGGTGGTCGACGTGCAAATCCGCCGCGCTGACCTGCCGGTCGAGACCAGCCAGGCGATCTATGACCGCATGACGTCGGAGCGGGTGCGTGAGGCCAAGGAACTCCGCGCCAAGGGTTTCGAGGCCGGGCAGTCGATCCGGGCCAAGGCGGAGCGCGACCGCGCGGTGCTGCTGTCCGAGGCGCAGCGCGACAGCCAAGTGGCGCGCGGCAAAGGCGACGCGGAGGCCAGCCGGATCGCGGCGGCCGCTTTCGGCAAGGACCCCCAATTCTACGACCTGTATCGTACCCTGCAAATTTATCGCTCGGCTCTGGCCCAGGGCGGTCCGACGGTGGTGCTGTCGCCGTCCAACACGCTGATGCGCTATTTCGAAGGAGGCCCTTTCGCCGAACGGCCGGCCGGTTCGCCTGGCGTCGAAGGGTCGCGACCATGACCCGCAGACAGGCGCGCATGGGCTGCTTGCTGGCCGGCTTCCTCGGACTGGCCGGGCCAGCCGCCGCGGTGGATGTCTCCCAACTCAGCGATTTCGAATCCAACCCGTGCGTGATCGCGCTGGCCCAACGCAACACGGCCCAGCACGTCGACGCGCCGGATAGCGCTTTATCGGATAACTGCGACCGGGCGCACGGCAATCCCGACGTCGCCTGGGATTTTCTGCTGCGCACGTGGCAACCGCGCGCAAGCGCCGCAGTCCCCGTACGGCGCGGTCTTGCAGACCTGGCGTTGGCGGCGTTGGAAACGCTTCTGGTCTATGCCGTCCTCGGCGCTCCGGTGCGCGCGGTCACCCACCTGCTGCGCCCGCCTGCCGACCTGCGGCTACGTGCCCTGGCCGAGGCGACGCTGGCGCTGCTCGTCCGGCTCGCCATCGGATCGGTGCTGCTGGCGATACTCGCGGTGCCGTTCATGAGGCTGCTGGGCAGCGTCGTGCTGCTTCCCGCCCTGGCTGCCGCGGTCCGGCGGCAGCCGCGCCGGGCAACGCCGGCGGCTCCGTCGAGCGCCGTCGCCGAGGTCCTCGCCGGGATCATCAACGATGCAGCCGCGGGGGTGGCCGGACTGCTGGCGTTGGCGATGGTCGCCCGCGACGACTGGCGCATGCTGGCAGGCGCTGTCCTATTCGCCATCCTTGTCTCGGTGCCTTCGGTGCGGCGTATCCGGCTTACACTGCGTCGCAGCAAGCTGAGCATGGCGGCGACGGCTGTCCTGGTCGCGATCAGCATCGCCCTGCTCAGCCTGTCCGATCCGTCGGTGGCCCGCACGGCCGGCGGCATAGCATCCGCAGCGATCGTAGCCACCGCATTCGCACTCGTGGTGCTCTGGCGCGCGCCACTTCTCAGCCAGCTTCGTCCGTTTCGCGGCAGCCCTCCGACGATTAGGCCAGAATAGTCCGAGTTGGAGTCGCGGTAGGGCGTTTGCCTTTTATGGAAGGCACCTATCGCTTGGCCAAGGCGCCGCTCGTCTCCTTCGACGCTTGGAGCCCGGCTCGAACTCGCAGCGTCATTCGGGCTGAGCCGTGAACACCGCCCGCCATAACGCTTGCTCCCATGCTCGGGTCAGTACGGCGTCATGACCCTCCGCGACCAAACACCCAGTAGCCGGGGCAAAACCCAGGGTGAGAGTGGCATCGGGCGGTTTGTCCGCGGCAGCGGATGAGTTCGTCCAACTGCGGGACGGCAGCGGCGCTCTAGGCCTTGAGCCTGACGCCGGTGGCTTGCAGCAGCACCAGGCGCTCGACGGTGACCTGGCCCTGATGTTGCGTCAGCACCAAGCGGCGCAGTTCCGCACCGAAATGGCCGCGTATGCCGCCGGGCAGGGGTCAGGATGGTCTTGCTTTCCAGCGTCAGCCAGCGCTCGCATGCCGCGTGCAGGCTGAGCACCAGATCTTGCACCCGTTACGGGTCATAGTCGTTGAACTGCGATCCCGGTGGGACCGCGACCCGCAGCGTCACCTTGCGGCAGCCGGGGCGTTTACCATGGGGCGTCGGCTCGGTCGCATTGCCCATGCTGCTCGGCTTGATGTGGACGGACGGCCTTTCAGTCCTGTCAAACGCGCGCTCTCGTCGTGCTGCGCGGCCGCAAGCTGCTTCAACTGCCAGACGTTGCCGAGCTGTTTCACCAGCCGAGCTTCAAGCTCAGGGCGGATAAGGTCAGAAGGATCGGCGGTGGGCGGCATGCCCAAACCGAACTGCAATCATCGCGCCATGGCAAGCCCTTCAAAACCGGCGCTATTCCACGTGTTGCCCCAGTTACAACCAACGCAGCAGAAACTACGACGTGGTCAGCGACGTTGCGAGCTTTCGCGCGTTATAACTACATGATGAAAAGGAGTCTGCTCATGTTTCACCTAAAGACGTTGCTTATAACGGCGGCGCTTGCTGCAGGCTTGGCCGGCTGTGCCCGGCAAAGCCCTGCGTCCAATGCCACCTCCCACAACGTTGGGCCAGCTAGCTCCGTCACAGGCGTGCCACAGAGTGACATGGGCAACGCAGGCTCAGGCAACAGCTCAGTGCCAGGCGCTCCGTCGACCAAGGGCGCGAATGGTGGTGGGGGAGGCAACTGATTGCCGTAGGTAATCCGCTTGAGAGCCGCTATCGGTCGAAACACGCAGTTTCGCGCGGTGGTTGCGGGACCATCTGGCTCCTGGCTCAAACTCCCCTGAGGTGCGAGGCTTCCGAATATCGGCTTGCCGATATTCGCCGTGGTGTCGGCTGGAGCTTGTAGCCGACTTGCGTCCCAAGGCCACACCGCGCCCGGCCAGGTCGTGCCCAGGTTAACCAAGCGGCAGTCGCATTCGAGACCAGGCGCTACAGAAGCGCCGGATTGCCGTCGAAGGTGCTGATCAGGACCCGCGGCAGCGTGATCGTCGATGCGTCGTCGCCGAGGATCAGGTCCGACCGATCGGCGTCATCCACCAGACGGCACAAGTCGGAAAACGCGGCAACGTCGCCCTTTTCGCCCAGGGCGTGGACGATGAAGAACAACGCCCGCTCGGTGCGTTCCGACGTCGTTGCCGGCGACGCAGGCAGTCAGCATGTCACGACAGCGCGGCGCGGACCCGGCCCAATGGTCGAGCAGCCATTGCCGGGCTGGCAGCGGCGTTTCGGTTGGCGACGAGAACGCGTCGATGGCGTCGTCAAACGTGAATTCAGTTGCCATAATCCGATATCTAACCCGGCCGGCGCAGCCCGGCCAAGCAAGCAGGCGGATCCATGGCCCTTTCGTTCTCCGACATCGCTGCCGATACCCCAACCCAGGCCAGCCTCAGCGAGCGCTACGATGCCATCCTCGCCCTGTTCGACACCGAAGACGGCAGCGACCGCGCCGACGCGCTGGTAGCCTGGGACACGTTGCGCCGCGAATACGACACCTGGTCGGCGCTGGTGCATCTGCGGTTTGCCCAAAACACCACCGATCCGGCGGCAAAGGCGGCCCGCGAGTATGCCGACGCGCTGTCCCCGGTGGCGCAAGGATTCGAGGTCGCGTTCAAGCGCCGCCTGCTGTCCGATCCCGACCGCGCCGGGCTGGACTCCATGGTCGGCCCCTACGCCCTCCAACTATGGGAAACCGACGTAACCACCTTCGACCCGACCATCGCGGCCGATTTGGAGGAGGAAGCGCGCTTGTCCGCCCGCTACACCGCCTTGCTGGCCTCCGCCGCCATCGAGCTCGACGGCCAGACGGTGAACCTCGCCGGCCTGGCCCCATTCGCCGAACACCGCGACCGCGACACGCGCCACCGGGCGGAACAGGCGCGCTGGGCGTTCTTCGCCGCCCACGGCCCGGAATTGGACGCAATCTACGACGAACTCGTGCGGCTGCGCCACGGCATGGCCGGCAAGCTCGGCTTCGACAGCTACACCCCGCTTGGCTACCGCCGCATGCGCCGCACCGACTACGACGCCGCCGACGTCGCCCGCTACCGCGAGCAGGTCGCCGAGCACGTCGTGCCCTTGGTCGCGCGGCTGCTGGAAGAGCGCCAGGCCGCAAACGGCTGGGACCGGCTGCGCTTCTGGGACGAAGCGTTCATCGACCCGGCGGGCAATCCGGCGCCGGCGGGAGGCCACGACTTCCTGGTCGAGCAGGCCACCACCATGTTCGACGCGATGGACCACCGGCTCGGCGCGTTCTTTCGGCAGATGAACGGCGGCGGGTTCCTCGACCTGAAGAACCGCCCGGGCAAGGCAGGCGGCGGCTTCTGCATCTCGTTCCCGACCGCGGGCGTGCCGTTTATCTTCGCCAACTTCACCGGCACCCACCACGACATCGGCGTGTTCACCCACGAAATGGGCCACGCCTTCCAGAACTGGCAAAGCCGCGACCAGCCCGGCATCGACTACCTGTGGCCGACGATGGAAGCCGCCGAGATCAACTCCATGGGGCTGGAGTTCCTCACCCATCCGCAGATGGGCCTAATGGTCGGCGACGCCGCCGCCGACCGGTTCCGCCGCATGCACCTGATCGGCTCGCTGGCGTTCCTGCCCTACGGCGTCTGCGTCGATCATTTCCAGCACGAGGTGTATGCCCATCCCGAGGCGACGCCGGTCGAGCGCCACGCGATGTGGCAGCGCCTGGAACGGCGCTACATGCCGTGGACCGATTACGGGGACGTGGCCTACCCGGGCGGCGGCGGACGCTGGCAGGCGAAGGCGCACATCTATCTCTCGCCGTTCTACTACATCGACTACACGCTCGCGCTATGCTGCGCGATGCAGTTCTGGGTGAAATCCCGCCGCGACTACCAAGGCGCGCTGGACGACTACATCGCGCTGTGCGGACGCGGCGGCTCGGCCCCGTTCCAGGCGCTGGTGGCAGGCGCCGGGCTGATCTCGCCGTTCGCCGACGGCGCGCTGGCGGACGTGGTGCGAGAGGCCGAGGCCGCGCTCATCTAGCTTGCCTTCCGGGCCGCGCCGTTTTATCCGCCGGGGAACATTTCGGAGCATCCCGCATGTCCGCCATCGCCGATATCGTCGCCCGTGAAATCCTCGACAGCCGCGGCAACCCGGCGATCGAGGTCGACGTCGTGCTGGACAGCGGCGCGATGGGCCGGGTCGCGGTTCCGTCCGGCGCCAGCACGGGGGCGCACGAGGCGGTCGAACTGCGGGACGGCGACAAGAAGCGCTACGGCGGCAAGGGCGTGCTGAACGCCTGCGCCAACGTCGAGGGCGAGATCTTCGACATGCTCGGCGGGCTGGATGCGACCAACCAGGTCAAGATCGACGAGATGATGATCGACCTGGACGGCACCGCCAACAAGTCGCGGCTGGGGGCGAACGCGATCCTGGGCGTCTCGCTGGCAGTGGCGAAGGCGGCGGCGGAGGATGTCGGGCTGCCGTTGTACCGCTACGTCGGCGGCGTGTTCGCCCGCACGCTGCCGGTGCCGATGATGAACATCGTGAACGGCGGCGAACACGCCGACAACCCGATCGACATCCAGGAATTCATGATCCAGCCGGTCGCGGCGCCCACGCTGGCCGAAGCGGTCCGGATGGGGTCGGAGATCTACGCCGCTCTCAAGAAGGAGCTGCACGCCGCCGGGCACGGCACCAATGTCGGCGACGAGGGCGGGTTCGCGCCGAACCTGAAATCGGCCGACGAGGCGCTCGGCTTCATCGCCCGCGCCTGCGAGGCCGCCGGCTACCGGCCCGGCGAGGATGTGACGTTTGCGCTGGATTGTGCGGCCACCGAGTTCTTCCACGACGGAAAATACGTGATGGCGGGGGAGGGCAAGACGTTCGACTCGGCCGGGATGGTCAAGTACCTGGCGGACCTAGCCGGGCGTTACCCCATCGTCTCGATCGAGGATGGCTGCTCCGAAGACGATTGGGACGGCTGGGCGCATCTGACGGCCGAATTGGGCGGGCGCGTGCAACTGGTGGGCGACGACCTGTTCGTCACCAACCCCGACCGCCTGCGCCGGGGCATCGAAGCGCACACCGGCAACGCAATCCTGGTGAAGGTGAACCAGATCGGCACGCTGAGCGAAACGCTGGACGCGGTCGAGATCGCGCATCGGGCCGGTTTCAACTGCGTCATGAGCCACCGCTCTGGCGAGACCGAGGACTCGACCATCGCCGACCTGGCAGTCGCGACCAACTGCGGGCAGATCAAGACCGGCAGCCTCGCCCGCAGCGATCGCACGGCAAAATACAACCAGCTGCTGCGGATCGAGGCGGAGTTGGGCCCAGTCGCCCGCTATGCCGGGCGCACTATCCTGCGGCGTTAAGGCAACACCGCGCAGTAAAGCGTTAAAAGGCCGCAATTCACTTGGCCACACGGTCCCGTGATCGTATGAGTTGAGCGTTCAATTGGGGTGACGCGATGTCGATCGGACGCGAGATCAAGCGGCGTGTGAAGTCGGCTGCGCCACCGCTCTTGTTTCTCGCGTTGACCGGGTATTTTGCCTGGAATGCCACCCAGGGCGGCCGCGGGCTGCAAGCGTACGCACAACGCGAGGCCATGCTGCAAACGGCGCAGGCCGAGTTTGCCGCCGCCGACGCGGCCCGCGAAACCTGGGAGCGGCGGGTCGGCGGGCTGCGGACCAGCCGCCTCGACACCGATACGCTGGACGAGCGGGCGCGGGCGATGCTGAACCTTGCCGATCCGACTGACGTCGTTCTCCCCTACGGCCACGGCAAGAAGTTGTTTTAGCTGGCCCACCGGCCGCGCCAACTCCTTACGCAGGCGATGCAGCAACCGCAGGGCTGGATTGTAGTTGTGGCTTCATGCCCGACCCGACGCCTGGATGAGTGCCTCCGCTCCGCGCCTGATTGTCGGCATCCCCGTCCGGAACGAAGCTGACAGGATCATCGCCTGCCTCCAGGCGCTGGCGTGGCAGGACGGCACGCGCATCGATCGGGTCGTGCTGTTGTTGAACAACTGCACGGATGGCACGGCCGATCTGGTGCGAGCCTTTCAAGCGGAGGCCCAGCTTCACGTCGATCTGCACGAGCGCATCCTGCCGCCGCACGAGGCGCATGCCGGGCAGGCACGGCGGCTGGTCATGCAGCTCTGTGCCGAGCGAGCCGAGGCAAATGACGTGCTGCTGACGACCGATGCTGATGGCCAGGTGATGCCGGATTGGGCAGCGCAGAACGTTGCGGCCCTGGCATCGGACGCCGACGTCGTGTGCGGGCGAGTGGAGCTCGATCCGACTGAGGCGGCGCTGATCCCCGCGATCCTGCACGAAGACGACGCCAGGGAATGCGCCTATGATCGCTTGCTGGACGAAATCCACGCCCACCTCGACCCCGACCCGGCCGATCCGCTGCCGCGGCACACTGAAGCATCCGGCGCCAGCATCGCCCTGACGGCCACGATCTACCGGAGGTGCGGCGGCGTTCCAGCCATTCCGCTGGGCGAGGACCGCGCTTTGATCGCGGCGCTGCGGGCGATCGGCGCCCGAATCCGCCACGCGCCGGACGTCCGCGTGATCGTCTCGGGGCGCACGGAAGGGCGAGCCGTCGGCGGCATGGCCGACACGATTCGCCGCCGCTTAAACGGGCCGGACTCGCTGCTGGACGATCGGCTGGAGCCGGCTGCCGATTGCGCGCGCCGGGCGGCGTTGCGGGGTTTCCTTCATGAAGCCGGCTGCGCTCCCAGCCCTGCGGCGCGCCGGGTGTTGGCTGACGCGGCGGGCATCGATGTCGACGTGCTCGATCATCTCCTCACTCAGCCGGTGTTCGGATTGCGCTGGCAGGCGATCGAGGCGGCTGGGCTCAACCTGCATCGCCGCCGTGTCGCAGTGTCGGACCTTCCGGGCGAAATGGCAGCGGCCGAGGCGATTTGCGCGGCCCTGCGCCGAGGTCGCGTGGTCAGCGGGAGCGAAGCAGATCGAGACGGTAGCCGGGCTCTCGCCGTTGCAGCGCCGGGGTGAACCCAGTGGCGGCGATGAACGACTCCGGGGCGTCGTCCCCGCTCAGCGGATAGTTCGTCAGGCCCAGGAAATGAACCATCAGCACCACCCCGCCCGGTGCGAGGGATGCGACCGTCCGAGCTGCGACGGATGCCAAATCGGGGCGATCGAGATAGTACAGGACCTCCGAAAATACCATCAGGTCGAAACGGCCCGGGGGCCAGTCATCCGGCATGCGCCGCTGCTCGAAGATGACATGGGTGTCGGGGCAATTCGTCGCGGCCTGGGCGAGCGCCGCCGCGGCGACATCGATCGACAGCAGGGCGTCGCAGCATCGTGCCAGTTGACGGGTCAGGATCCCGATTGAGCAGCCCACTTCCAGCGCCTGGGGAAACCGGCCTGGCGGAAGGGCGGCCAACGTGGCTGCGTATTTGTCCCGCTCGTAATCGCTGGTGGCGAAGCGCCATGGGTCCGGATCGGCGGCATAAAGCGCGTCGAAATACGCCGGGTCCAGCGACGCGGTCTTACGGCTCATGCTGCATCATGGCGTGGGCGGCGGCCTCGGTCAGCACCATGTCGCCCGCGGGCTGACGCAGGTAGGTGGCAAGGTCGCGGCAAAGACGTTCGACTGGGTTGGGGCGCAGGAATGCCGCCACGCCGAGCGATCGCTGGACCAGTTCGATGATGTCGAGACAGGCACGCTCGACGGCGAGCCGCGCAAGGTTGACATAGGCGACGGCGGACGCAGGGCCGGCGTCGGCGTCCTCGGCGCGGATCGCGGCGGCGTGCATCCAGAGCCGGGCGGTTTCCTCGGCGATGAGGACCTGGCCCATGCGCGCTTGCTGGTGCGGGTCGGCGTGGCGGCCGCGCTCGACAAGTTGGCCGCGCGCTGCGGCGGCGAGCGCTTCCAGCCCGCCGAGGGTCACCGCAGAGGTGCGCCAAGCGCCGGTCGAAAGGTCCGGCTCCCGCAGGTAGTCGCCCGGGACGCCGAACGGCGTGCCTCGCAGGCCGTCGAGGCGCACGCGCCCGGTCGTTGCGGCACGCATTCCCAGCAACGCGCCGGGCAGGGGCGCCACCTCGGCCGATGTGACGTCCACGAGCATCAGCCGCGGCTGGCCGGCGCCGTCGTCCGCAGTCACGACGGCGCGGGTAGCGTGGCCGGCGGCCGAGCAGAACTCCTTGCCGCCCTGCAGCACGCCGTCGGTTGCGCGCACACCACCCTGGGCGGGATCGGTGACCCAAAGCGCGAACAAGTGCCCGGCCGCAGCGTCCTCGGCGCTCAACTGGATGAGCGCATCGGCGCCATAGCGCACGAGCAGCCGGACGGCGTTCACGTGCGCCTCGAACACTCGGCCGACGGACAGGTTGCCGCGGCCGATCAACCGAAGCAGTTGCAGCAAGCCGGCAGCTCCGGCAGGCGACGTTCCTAGTCCGAGGCCACCGGCAGCCGTTGGAAACGGGGCAAGCAGCCCGCCGCTGGCCGCGATCGCCTTGATATCCTCGGCCGGAAAGGCGCCGTCACGGTCGAGCGGCCCGGCACGCTCCTGCATGGCGGGGATGGATGTTGCCACACGTGCGATGAGCGCATTTGCCGAGGCGGGGACCATGCCATCCATGAGCGGGTCGAACGTCCGGCGGCAAGGGCGGGTTGCCTGGGCGTCAGTCCGCGGTGGCGCCCATCTTCGCCGCCAACGCCGGCATGCGCGAGCGGCGGCTTGGGGCGAACCGGCGCTGCAGGCGGTCGAGGTAAAGGTATATGACGGGGGTCGTGTACAGCGTGAGCACCTGGCTCAGCGCCAAGCCGCCCACCATGGCGAACCCGAGCGGCCGGCGCAGTTCCGACCCGGCGCCGCTGCCGAGCATCAGCGGCAAGCCGCCGAGCATCGCCGCCATCGTCGTCATCAGGATGGGACGGAACCGCAGCAGGCAGGCCTGGCGGATCGCGTCGAACGGCGTTTCTCCGTCGCGGCGCTCGGCGTTGATGGCGAAGTCGACCATCATGATGCCGTTCTTCTTCACGATCCCGATCAGCAGGATCACGCCGATCAGCGCGATGACCGACAGGTCGTAGCCGGCCGCCATCAGCATCAGCAGCGCCCCCACGCCAGCCGAGGGCAGGGTGGACAGGATCGTCAGCGGCAGGATGAAGCTCTCGTACAGGATGCCCAGGATGATGTACACCGCAATGAGCGCCGCCGCAATCAGGTAGGGCTGGCCGCTCAGCGAGGACTGGAATGCCTGCGCGGTCCCCTGGAACGTGCCTTGCAACGTGGCTGGCGTGCCCATCGAGCGCATCGCCCCCTCGATCTCCGTCACCGCCGAACCGA
>JAABUX010002101.1_pt1 | contig 28699 bp, 19 predicted proteins | sample 5561851 | NCBI WGS metagenome assembly JAABUX01 (sample SAMN10711883, study PRJNA513361) | rock metagenome | isolation source: Antarctica rocks | place: Antarctica: Victoria Land, Richard Nunatak red sandstone | collected 2016-01-03 | reverse complement strand
ATCGGGCACCTGCATTTTGAGCTCGTGATCGTGGCCGCTGAGCGTGAGCTCCTCGAAGGCGGCGGCGCCCTCGGCGAAGAGGATGAGCTGGAGCGAGTCGTAGGGCCAGTCGGGGAGGCTGACCTCGACGGGCGTCATACCGAGCTTCCGGACTGTGTCGAGCGCCATGCGATCGACGTCGGTGGCGGGGGCTTCCCGCATCCAGCCGGGAAAGTAGCCGACGCGCAGACCCTCGACACCGGCGGCGGCGTTGAAGTCGAGTTTACTGGGGACGCTGGCGACGTCTCCAGGGTCGGCGCCGGAGATGGCCGAGAGCACGAGCAGGGTATCCTCAACGCCGCGCGCCATGGGGCCGATCTTATCGAGCGACCAGCAGAGGGTCATGGCGCCCGTGCGGGGGACGCGGCCGAAGGTGGGTCGGAGGCCGGCGACACCGCAGCGCATGCTTGGGCTGACGATGCTGCCGCCGGTCTCCGAGCCGATGGCGAAGCCGACGAGACCGGCGGCGGTGGCGGAGCCCGGGCCGGCGCTTGAGCCGGAGGAGCCCTCCTCGAGCAGCCACGGGTTCATAGTCTGGCCGCCGAACCAGACGTCGTTGAGGGCGAGCGCTCCCAGGCTGAGTTTGGCGACGAGCACGGCGCCGGCCTCGTCGAGCTTTCGGACGACGGCGGCGTCGGCGGTGGGGATGCGGTTCTGGAAGGGTTCGGCGCCGTAGGTGGTGCGGATGCCGGCGGTGTCGAGGAGATCCTTTGCGCCCCAGGGGATGCCGTGCAAGGGACCGCGGTAGCGGCCGGCGGCGATCTCGCGATCGGCGCGTCTGGCCTGATCGAGGGCATGGTCGGCGGTGAGGGTGATGACGCAGCGGAGGGTGGGGTTGAAGTGGCCCAGGCGGGCGAGATAGATGTCCGTGAGGCGCTCGGAGGTGATCTTCCGGGTCTCGATCCAGCGGGAGAGCTGGGTGACTGGAGCGAAGGCGATGTCGGTGTCGCTGGACGGCAAGGGGAGGGGGTCGGACTTGCCGCGGACGAATCTGTCGGTTGCGGGCTGGAGGAGGTTTCCGCTGGCGCGAACGGGATCGCCGACGGAGTAGGGGGCGAGGCTTGGCTCGAGGGCGACCTTGCGGGGACCGACGCGGCGCTCGTAGAGGGGGGCCATGGCGCTGCGCCAGTTGCCGGCGGCCTGCGCGAGGTCGGCGTCGGTCATCTGGACGTCCACGAGCTTTTCGGCTTCGGCGAAGGTGGCCGAGGTGACGTCGGGGCCGACGGCCGGGGCGGTTCCGAAGGCGGGCGGGGCTCCTGGGGTGGGTGCTGGGGTGGGTGCAAGGGCGGGTGTGGCGGAGGGTACGCCGGCGGGGGCCGGGGTGCTCTTGCCGCTGTGGTCACGACAGCCCGCTGCTGTGGCGGCCAGCGCCAGGGATGATGCTGCCAGGAATTTTCTTCGGGACTCTTCCATTCCTTGTACCAGCCTCCACTCCGGAGCCGCCGCGCGTCGCATGGACGGGCGCGACGGCGAAGTCTTCCGGGTCCGGTCAGAGTACAGTAAGGGAAGACGGAGGGGCTTGTCGGTGCTGCTCCCCGGTTATTCCAGCGGTGCCCTAGTGACATTACCGAGTGGTTGGGGGAAGGCGCAGCTTACGCTCGGCGGCGGTACTTGATGGCGAACTCGTACCCGACGTTGGGGGGAAAGAGTTTGGCGACGAGGCGCAGTCGCTCTCCAAGGGCCTGGGGGGCGAGGAGGGGGTATTCGCGCTCGCGCAGCTCGGAGTAGTCGAAGTCGACCGAGAGGGAGAGGAGGTAGATGGCGACGGCATCGGAGAAGGCGGCTTCGGTGAAGCGGAGGCGAGCTTTTTCGTCGACGCGGAGGGAGTCGATGCCTTCCTTGGTGCCGGCAAGGGCGAGGCCACGGCTCTCCCAGGCGTCCTGGCTGGTCTCTCCGCGGACATCTTCGAGGGCCTGTTTCCAGGCGAGTTCGGCGAAGGCTTCGGGAACGCCGGCGATGTCGGAGAAGGCGTGACCCACGTTGATGAAGAACTCGAAAGAGAGGGCGAACCGGTCGCTGAGAAGGCGGGTGGAGATGAAGACGGCATCGGTTTTGCCGAGCAGGACGTTGCGGTGGCAGATGGCTCGGTCGCCGAGCTCGGGGGTGTATTCAGGCGCGACCATGGTGGCGTTGCGCTCTGGCCGCTGGCCGGTCGGGGTATCGCGCTCGTCGCTCATGGCGAGCGGAACGAAGTAGTAGGCGGTATCGGTGAGGGCGCCCGCGATGGCGGCGGGGACGGCCTGGACCATGCGTTCCAGCTCCCGGGTGTCCAGGCGATTGTCGCCGAACGCGGCGAAGACCACACCGTTCAGGGAGCGACGGGTCGCGGTGTCACGGGCGACTTGCTCGGCCTGGACCAGGCCCACGGGAACGCTTTCTGCCATAAGGCAGTATTCTATCTGTGTATGTCAAAACTGTCCCAGATTCCGACGGAGCCGCTTCGCGCTGTGGGTGGTGCGCTTCAACGGCCCAGGGCGTTTGGCGGGGGTTTTCTGTTCGGTGTTCCCATGGGCGATCTTGGCTGGTTCGCAAGCCTGTTGATCGGGACGGCGACCGGCTTTGCGGCGTTCTTTGGAGCGACGTTTCTGGGGATCATGGGAGTCCTGATCTACAACACGGCTGGCCACCACACAGTGGATTATGCGATCAGCTACCGGCGGATCGGACTTCCGGCCGGGGCGCTGGTGGGGGTGCTGGCGCTCGGCTACCTGGGCAGCATGTGGGTTCGTCGCCAGATTCGGCGCGCGTAGATCTCCGCGAAGTTATCTCAAGGCTCCCTATGATACCGCTTGAGTCGGCATATACCGCTTGAGTCGGCATATACCGCTTGAGTCGGCATATACCGCTTGAGTCGGCATATACCGCTTGAGTCGGCCTGAGGTCTGCTGTACGGTGGATCATTCCCATTGTGTCGCCTTCTGGAGAAGATCAGGTCATGTGGTTTGTGCGCGCGTTTGCACGCTGGAGCTTCGGAACTGTTGTTACCGCGTCCCTTGTTTCCCCTGTTTTCGCGGCCGAGAAGAGGGAGCCCTCGTACTACGGGCCCCAGCCAGCCGTGGAAGACATTGATCTGAACATGTATGCGCGGATACGGGACGAGGGGTTTCATCACTCGCACGTGATGCAATTTGCCGGCGGGCTAGCGGATGGTATTGGGCCGCGGCTGACGGGATCGCCGAACATGGCGAAGGCGAATGCGTGGACGCGGGATACGCTGACGGCGGTGGGGCTGGAGAACGCACGGCTGGAGGACTGGGGCGAGTTCGGGAGGGGTTGGCAGCAGATCAATACCTGGGTGCGGATGGTGTCGCCGGATCCCGAGCCGATGTGGGCGCAGGCGGCGCCGTGGTCGCCGGCGACGCAGGGACCCGTGGCGGGGGATGTAGTCCGTGTTGATCTGACGGACCAGGCGAGTCTGGACAAGTTCAAGGGCAAGCTCTCGGGCAAGATCGTTTTGCTGGGTGCAAGCCGGCCGACGCCCGACTTGGCGGAGCCGCTGTTCCGTCGCTACACGATGGACGAGCTGCGCGAGCTGGAGACGTACCCGGACGAGAGCGGCGCGCGGCGCGCGGGTAATCCGACGCCAACGCGGGCGCAGATGCTGGCCGAGCGGCTGCGTTTGCAGCAGCTGCGTCAGGCGGCTATGAAGATGATGACGGCGGAGGGCGTGGCGGCGGTTCTGACGCCGTCGCGGGATAGCGGCGGTGGCGGCGGAACCGGGATCATTCTGGACGACAACGGAGCGAATCTGACGCGAAACGCGCAGTTGAAGGAGTCGGCGGTCACGATCCCGAATGCCGTGATGATGATCGAGCACTATAACCGTCTGGCACGGATGCTGGACAACCACGTCCCTGTGCGGCTGGAGGTGAACATCGAGACGAAGTTTACCGGGGAGCATGAGCACGGCTTCAACACGGTGGCCGAGATCCCGGGAAGCGACCCCAAGTTGAAGAACGAGGTCGTGATGGTGGGTGGGCACCTGGACAGCTGGATCTCTGGCACGGGCGCGACCGATAACGGAGCCGGATCGGTGGTGGCGATGGAGGCGGTCAGGATTTTGAAGGCGTTGGGGGTGAGACCGCGGCGAACGATTCGGATTGCGCTCTGGTCGGGTGAGGAGCAGGGGCTGTTTGGGTCACAGGGATACGTGAAGCAGCACCTCGGAACGTTTGGGGCACCCACGCCGCCGGACCCGCCGGGGACGCCGGCCTTTCTTGGCCATCACGGAGCGCTGACGACGACGAAGGAATGGGAGATGCTGGACGCGTACTACAACCTCGATAATGGAACGGGCAAGGTGCGCGGGGTGTACACGCAGCAGAACTACGCGGTTGGGCCGATCTTCAAGCAGTGGATCGCGCCGTTGAGCGATCTTGGGGTGTCGACGATCAGCTATCGCGACACGGGTGGAACGGATCACCTGTCGTTCGACGCGGTTGGCCTGCCTGGGTTCCAGTACATTCAGGACCCGATGGACTATGAGACGCGCACGCATCACTCGGATATGGACACGTACGACCGTCTCCACGCTTCGGACCTCGAGCAGGCGGCGGTGGTGGAGGCGATCTTTTTGTACAACACGTCGGAGCGCGAGGCGATGATGCCGCGCAAGCCGCTGCCGCATCCGGAGAACGAGGAGAGGCTGGCGGCGCGGATTCCGGGGATCTATCCGAATGCGGTTCCGCCGCCGGACGATGGCAAGCCGGAAGCGACGAAGTGAGGCTAGGGTATCCAGGCAGAGACGATGCGGGCTGCCGATCCGCGGATGCGGAGGCCGTCGGTGCGCGAGTTGAAGTAGAGCTGATTGAGCTCGTCGCAGCCGAGGTCGACGAGGTTTCGAAAGCGTAACAGCTCGGCTGCCATGCTCCCCGGCGTGAAGAAGAGCTGGAAGGGTTCGCCGGCCAGAGCCACGCGCTCGGCGAGTGAATCGTGAGCTAACTGCTCAAGCGGAGGTAGGACGTTCCTGGGCTGGCCGTAGTCCAGGACGAGACCGCTACCGGGTGGACGCGTGGCGACGAAGCGGAGTGTGTCGCGAAAGGCATCGAGGGTGAGGTACGGCACAACGCCCAGCCAGGCGAAGAAGGCGGGGCTGGAGGAATCGAAGCCGGATGCCTGGAGGCGCGTGGCGAGATGCTGCTGTTCGAAGTCGATGGGGACGAGGGTGAGGTTCTCGGGACGGTGAATCTTGGCAGTTCGGAGCAGGTCGAGCTTCCAGGCCTGCGTGGCAGGGTGATCGACCTCGAAGATGCGCAGGCTGGCATCCCGGTTGCGGTAGGCGAAGGTGTCGAGACCTGCGCCCAGGATGCAGTATTGTTGGATGCCAGCGGACGATGCTTGAGCGAGGCAAGTCTCGGCGTAGCGGCTTCTGGCGACGAGGAAGGCACGAAGCGCGGCGGAGAAGGGCTTGGCAAGCCTGGTCCGCGTCTTGCGGAGGTCGTCCGCGTAGACCGGGCCGAGGATTTGGACGGCGAAGGGATCGTCGAGGACGAGGGGTGGTGCATCGTAGACCTGGTGGGCTGCCCGGCGCAGAGCGACGCGGAGAGCTGTCCGCGAGGGCCGGGCCTCGTGCACCCTAGCTCGCCTTCCGCTCCATCATCCAGCCGAGCGCCTGATCGAGGTAGGTCTTCATCTCTTTGCGACCGACGATGGCGTCGAGAAAACCGTGCTCGAGGAGGAACTCGGAACGCTGGAAGCCTTCGGGGAGCCGTTGACGGATGGTCTGCTCGATGACGCGGGGACCAGCGAAGCCGATGAGAGCACCCGGCTCCGCGATGTTGAGGTCGCCCAACATGGCGAAGCTCGCGGTGACCCCACCGGTGGTGGGATCGGTCAAGACCGAGATGTAGGGGATCTTCACATCGTCCATGCGCGCGAGGCCGGCGGAGATCTTCGCCAGCTGCATAAGGCTGGCGATCCCTTCCATCATCCGAGCGCCGCCGGAGGCTGAGACGATGATGAGCGGACGGCGCGTGGCCAGCGAGCGGTCGACAGCCCGGGCGATGGTTTCGCCGACCACCGCGCCCATGCTTCCGCCAATAAAGCCGTACTCCATGGCGCTGATGACGACTGGATGGGAGCCGAGCGTACCGACTGCGTTGACGATCGCGTCGTTCAAGCCCATCTTGGCCTGAGCGTCATGCAGCCTTTTTTTGTAGGGCTTGAGGTCGGTGAAGTTCAAGGGGTCGGTCGAGAGCAGGTCGAGATCGACGAGTTCGTAGCCGGGATCGAGCAGACTGGCGATCCGGGCTTTCGCATCGATCTTGAAGTGGTACCCGCAGCGGGGGCAAACCTGGAGGTTTTCGGCAAGTTCAGCCTTCCAGATGGTCTGGCCGCAGCCATCGCAGCGAATCCACAGGCCTTCCGTGCGGACAGTCTTCTGGTCCGTGTTGATGATCTCGTGCGCTTCTCGTTTGAACCAACTCATAGTCTATCCGGAAGCTTTATTGTAGCGGGTAGGTGAGTCTGTGCCGCTTCGCCAATCGGTTGGGTTCCTGGCGGTGGCCGAGCCATGCCGTCTGCTAGTGTCCGCAATGGTAGGGGTGCCCGGCGAGAATGGTCAGTGCACGGTAGATCTGCTCGGCTGCAACGACGCGCGCGAGACCATGCGGCAGGGTCATATGGCCCATGGAGAGGACGAGATTCGCTCGAGTGCGCGACTGCGAGGCCCAGCCATCCGCTCCGCCGATGCCGACGACCGCCTGTTGCGCCCCCCAGTCGCGGAGGTCGCGGATGGTTTCGGCGAACTCAGCGGAGGTCAGAGACCGTCCCGCTGCGTCCATCAGGATGACCTTGGCGGGTTGTCTGCCGGGGAGGCTGGCCAGCTTTGCCCAGAAGGCCGTCTCCGAGTCTACCCATACGGCCTCTGAAGGTAGGAACCGACTGGCTCGCGCTAAGTAATCCTCGACCATTTGGTCTTCGGTGGCGTGTTTCCCCTGGCCAGACCTCCGGCCGACAGCGATGAGAGAGATCTTCATCCCAGTGCTCTTTAATATAGACGGTGACAACGTCAATGATATCGTGAACGGTATTCAAGGATAGCGAGGAACGATGGGCGTCCGGGCGAATCTACGAAATCTCATCTTTGTCTCTACAAAATTTCACATTCTGGACGACCTACACCCACTTACCTGGCCACGAATGTCACGAGCAGATGAGAATCCTGATAGAGAGTGTGGCGGGGCAGCTCTGGAGTCAGTCTCGACTTGCTCGGAATGGAGCCATTTTGTCGCGAGTTGGAGAAAGGAGTGACGTGGTGCGCGCGTGTGCGGGTGTGGCCGTTCCAAGGGCCCAACGAACTCTTTGGCGACTTAATTGCATGTACCGCTCAGAGTCAGTATGGGCCACCTGGCTGCTGTCGCCGGTGCTTACGTTTCACGATTGGGATACCAAGGAGCAGAACCAAAATGAAGAAGCTATTCGGGCTTGTGCTCGTCATCGTTGCCTTAACGTCGATGAGCATTGGCCAGGCGATTTCGGTCAATGGTGGATCCATCCAGGGCACAATTACAGATTCTTCAGGTGCGGTCGTTCCGAATGCCACGGTGACCGTCCTCGGAACCGACACCGGCTCCAGTAAGACTTTGACCACGGATTCCGCGGGCTTTTACAGCATCGGACCTTTGAATCCCGGGAACTACGAGGTCGATGTCGTAACTCCAGGATTCCAGAAGCTCGCAGTCAAGACCGTCGTTCGTACCGGCACCGTGACGAGCGGCAACTTCAAGCTGACCATCGGCCAATCTTCCGAGACGGTCGAAGTCAACGCCGGCGCGCTGCAGGTCAACACGGAGCAGGCTGGCGTCAGCGACGTGATCACACGGGAGCAGATCAGCACCCTTCCGGTCAACGGTCGCAACTTCCTCGACTTGGCTCAGATCGAACCCGGTGTCATTCTGCAGAGCGGCGAGTCCTTCGATCCCACCAAGGCCGGCTACTCCGCCATCTCGCTCGGTGGCGTCTCAGGACGCACCACCCGAATCCTCCTCGATGGCCAGGACATCACCGACGAGAACGTCGGAACCACCATCTTCAACGTCTCTCAGGGCGCTATCAACGAGTTCCAACTCAACCGCTCCACCCAGGACGTCTCCGGCGACGTCACCTCCACCGGCCAGGTGCTCGTCTCCACCAACTCCGGCACCAACGCCTTTCACGGCCAGGCCTTTTACTACTTCCAGGATCACAATGCCCTGTTCGCCCGCACCGCCGGCGGCAACGACGTCCCCTTCCAGCGCAACCAGTTCGGCGGCAGCGTCGGCGGTCCCATCATCAAGGACAAGCTCTTCTTCTTCGGCAACGCCGAGCGTATCAAGCAAGACTCGCAGAACGCCCTCACCCTGGGCTCGAACTTCCAGGCCATCCAGCAAAAATACTCTGCACTTCCCTCGCCCTACCGCGAGACCTACTCAACCGCGCGCCTTGACTACAACGGCCCGCTCGGCGGCCACTACTTCGTCCGCGCAAACTACAACGTGGATTCCTCCGTCTCCAACTTTGGCGCGGGCTACGATCTTTACGCAAATCGTGACAACACCCCCGGAATCGCCGGCGGCGCGGACTTCACTGGTGGTAAGTTCACTCACTCTTTCCGTGGCAGCTACGAGAAATTCCACAATCTGCTAGGCGATAACACAGTGGGAAACAGCAGCGTCTACACCGCCATTCCCGGTTTTAACATTGCCTACGCTACTCAGAATCTCTTCTCGGGAGCGAACGTCGACGCTCCTCAAGCGACCTATCAGTCCGACAAACAGCTCCGCTACGACGGAACGTGGACAAGGGGAGCTCACAACATCCGCTACGGCTACAGCATCAACCGCATCCTGAGCGGCGGCTTCGCCAGTTTCTTCCAGCTTGCTCCCCGCGCGCTCATCACCGATTCCACGCTGCTCTCCGGTGCTGATCCCCATGACCCGATTAACAGCTACCGGCCAGCCCAGGTACGTTTTGGCAATGGGCTTGGATTCAACACCGAAATCCCCGGCTTCGGGCTCGCGGGTGGCGGCCTCGCCGATTGGCGCGAGGGTGCATACGTTGCTGACAACTGGAAGGTTACCCCCTCGTTCACGTTGACCTCCGGTCTGCGTTGGAGCGTTGATACTGGCCGTGCCAACCAGGACATTCCGGTAATTCCCTGCTCCGATGCCGTTGCTGCCGTAGGGACGAAGGCGCCGTGTACCGGCTCCGCACCGCTGCTCGATCAGTTCCAGGCAGGCATTGGAGCCAAAGTTCACCAACCCTATGCCAACTTCGGGCCGCAGATCGGTTTCGCCTTCAGCCCCGGTGAGCATAACACCGTCGTCCGCGCTGGCTTCGGCATCTTCTACGAAAGTGTCGTTTTCAACAACACCCTGAACGCCCGCGGCAACTTACTCAAAGCCGGTCTCTTCAACGACAACGCCCACCGGCTCTGCGGAGGCCAGACCAGCTTCCTGCTTCCAGACGGAACCCAGCTTACCTCGGTAGACGGTATCGACTTCCCGACGCTCTGTGGCGAAGCCATAAGTCAGAGCGCTCCCCACTTCATCAACCTGCAGAAGCAGTTTCAAGCCGCGACCGCTGCTGCCGGTGCGGGCGTCAATGGATCTTATGTGGGTAACACGCTGCATGTGGCAGGGGCGTACGGCTCTCCCTTTCGCACTCCCTACTCCATTCAGTACAACGGCGGCGTTCAGCGCGAGATCTTCAAAGGTACCGTGCTGAGCGTCGACTACGTCCATAACTCCAGCATCAAGGTCGGCCAAACGGTGGACCTCAACCATGTCGGCGCAGCCCGTACATTTAGGGCCGACGCTGCCGCCAATGCTATCGCCACTACCACCAGGCAGTTCGGTTGTGCAGGCGGTTCCAGTGCTGCCGCCGTCAACTGCGCCATTGCCGCGAAGGCGACAATCTTCAGCTTCGCCCGCAACAGGTTGGACTCCGGCGTTACTGCACTTGCCAGCGGCCCAGCCAGCCTCCAGAGGGGCAATCTAACACCAGCTACCGGAGCTGCCTTTCCCGGTATCAATCCCAATGTCGGGGTCGGCTCCTTCATCCTTCCCGTTGGTCGCTCCGGCTATGACGCGCTGCAGGTTCTCCTCCGCGAGCAGAAAAATCACCCTGCCCCTGGTCTCAAGGCAACCAACTTCCAGATCGCATATTCCTTGTCGCGTATCGTCTCCACCTCCGACGAGAGGGGTGGCAACTCGGGCGATCAGTTCTTTAGCGCGCCCTCCTTTGATAACGACAATCCTACCCAGTACATCGGACGATCAGGGCTGGACCATACCCATATCCTCTCCTTCGGCGGTTCTATTATCCCCAAGTACGGCCCGCAGATCGGTATCATCGGCCACGTCTACTCCGCTCTGCCACTCTCCATCAGCCTTAATCCAAGCTCCAACGGAACCCCCTCCGGGGGCATCTTCCAGTCCGACGTCACCGGAGACGGAACCGTGGGCGATCTCGTCCCGGGCACCAGTCCTGGCGACTACATGCGCCACTTCAAGGGTAACGATCTCAATAAACTGATCAGCCGTTACAACTCGCAGTATGCCGGTCGATTGACGCCTGCGGGGCAGGCCCTGGTCAATGCTAATCTGTTGACCCCCAGCCAACTCTTCGCGTTGGGCGGTGTCCAGCAGACGATAGCTCCAATTCCTCAGTCAGTTGCCGTCGAGAATGCATTCTTCCGCAGCGTCGACATCAACTTCTCTTACCCTGTCCGTCTGGAACGCTTCCATGAAGGGCTTAGCATCGAGCCGGCCATTGCCTTCTACAACGTCGGTAACTTCTCCAACTTCGCCCCTCTCCCTAGCGCCACTGGCGTACTGGATGGCGGCGGTCTCAACGGACCGATTACTGGCCAGCTCGAGGCTTATCGGGTGCAGCGTGGCTCAGGAACTTCGGACCAGGGCGGCGCACGCTCCACCGAGTTCCAGCTGAAGCTGAACTTCTAGCCGCAAATCAGGGGTCAGGGAGGGAGAGGCCAAGACGGCCTCCCCCCTTTCTTGTGGAACGATAACTTCGAACGATCGTTCGGTGAGATCGTCCGGGCGTTCACCCTAGGGTTCGTTTCCGCTTTGAATTTGACGGCTTAGTTCTGGTTGGTGGAAGTGGCCTTGGCCCTGTGCTCAGCGTACTGGGCGAACCGTCTTCCGTTGATCAGCGATCTTTTCAGAGAGCGCGTTTCTTCGCCGGGGTGTCTGTTGCCTTAGTGCTCGCCGATTTTGGCTCCTTCGGTGACGCGGTCTTCTCAACCGCTTTCTTCATGTGTTTCTTTGGCTTGGTGACTGCAGAGGTCTCGCGTTTCCCTTCTGCGGGCGGCAATGTTTCCTTGCTCAGCTTGCCGACGGCGGTTCTTGAGGCCTTTACCTTTACTGCGGTTGCGCGTTTTAGTTCCGCGCTCAGGTCATCGACACTGACGGTGACGGCGGTCTTTCGCAGGCGTTCCAATCCATAATAGGATCGTTTTTCGGCGGAGAAGACGTGGACGATGAAGTCCACGTAGTCCATCAAGATCCATTCGCCCTGCCGTCGACCTTCTACCGAATTTGGGTATACACCGTGGTCGCGCTTGAGTCGGATCTCGATCTCGTCTGTGATTGCGACATTCTGCCGATCGTTGGTGCCGTTGCAGATGAGGAAGTAATCGGAGAGTCCACTCTCGTTCGGGTCGAGCGCGAGGATGCGGATGTCCTCCGCTTTCTTGTCTTCACACGCGGCAGCAGCGGCAAGCAACAGCTGGTAGCTTTCAATCGTCGGCATGAAACTCCTTCCAAGTATGGTATCGCTTGCCGCCCACTCGAAGGCTTAGGAGCTTTGGCGGCGGTACAGGTGGTGCTCGTGAACGTAAGTGAGCACGCTGGGTAGAACGAGATCCGAGCAGTCGATGCCCTGCGCCAGTTTTTCGCGCAATGCGGTTGCAGAGATACCTTCCCACACGTCATTCACAGCGTAAACGCGGGTGTGCGGAATTTCGCCATACTCGGGTGGAGGCCCGGTGTCGACCGGGAAGCCGGGGCGACTGACGACGATCCACTCCGCGAGTTCGAGAAGACGTTCCGAGCGATACCAGCGGGGGAGTTCACGAAAGCTATCCGCACCGGCGATGGCGAAGAGACGGGCTTCGGGGATACGTCTCCGAAGAGCCTCCAAGGTGTGCACGGTGTAGTTCGGCTGGCCGTCTGCTCGCGGTGCATCAAGGTCCGAGACGGCGAACCGCGGCTCGGGCGCGCACACGAGAGAGACCATGGCGAACCGATCGGCATAGGAGGCCGAGGCGCCATGCGGCTTGAGCGGCTGCAGCCCGGTTGGGGTGAAAAGAACGGAGTCGAGCGCGGCGGCCTTCACGGCGGCTCTTGCGATGGCTAAGTGACCACGATGCGGTGGATCGAAGCTGCCACCGAAGAGAGCGACGCGTTGCTGTGGCGGAGGATGCCCATGAGCGGAAACCTCTCTCATGCGCGGCTAGGTTGCCCTGCCGCGGACGGAACTCGGGGGCGGTGGATGACTGGGGCGGCTTGGCAGCTCTGCTTTTTCGTTCTCGATCTGGACGGGCCGATGTGTCGCCACCATATCCGCGAGCGCGTACTTGAGGGCGTCCACTCCTTCCCCGGTTACGGCCGAGATCGCGAAGAAGGGGAGTTTGCGACGCTTTGCCATGGCAGTGAGTTTTTTGAGCTTGTCAGGATTTGCGACGTCCGACTTGGCGGCGACCAGAACCGTGGGACGGTTGGCGAGCGCGGGGTCGAAGCTGCGTAGCTCTTCGGTGATGATCTTGAAGTCGTCGACGGGGTTGAGCCGATCGGTGCTGTCCGAGACGTCGACAAGATGCACGATGACACTGGTTCGCTCGATGTGTTTGAGGAACTGGATGCCCAAACCGGCGCCGAGGTGTGCTCCCTCGATCAGGCCAGGAAGATCGGCGACAGTGAATGACTGCTCGTGGGGCCAGTCCCCTACGGAGACCACGCCGAGATTCGGCTCGAGCGTGGTGAAGGCGTAGTCCGCGATCTTCGGTTTTGCGGCGGAGAGCCTGGAGATCAGGGTCGACTTTCCCACGTTCGGGTAGCCGACGAGACCGGCGTCGGCCAGGAGTCGCAGTTCCAACCGGTAGGACCGTTCTTCGCCGGCACGTCCAAGCTCATGCTCCCTTGGAGCCTGATGGGTGCTGGTGGCGAAGTGCTGGTTGCCCCGACCGCCTCGACCGCCTTTGGCGATGATGATGGTCTCGTCGGGGCGAGCGAAGTCGAAGATCAGCTCGCCGGTGAGGTCGTCATAGAGCAGTGTGCCGACGGGCACGTTAAGGGTTGTCTGCTCCCCCGCAAAGCCGGAGCAGTTTGAGCCGAGTCCGTGTCCGCCGCGTTGCGCCTTGTACTCGGGGTTGAAGCGGAAGTGGACGAGTGTGTTGTGGCTCAGCGAGGACGACATAAGGATGTCTCCGCCATGGCCACCATCGCCACCCGAGGGCCCGCCGCGCGGCACAAACTTTTCGCGGCGGAAGGCCATACAGCCGTTACCGCCGTCCCCGGCTTTGATACGAATTCGAGCTTCATCGATAAACATCGGTAACACCAGTGTAAATGTCGGCTCCGCGACTGGGCCGGAAGCGATGGTCTCGGCGAAATGCTGCTGGAACTGGCGTGTTTGATCGCGGCACTCGCGACCAAAGGCCTTCCTCTTGCCAATTCGAACGAAGAGAGCTTGAAGATGAGCCTGGGGAACGCGGTTCACGTTCACGTCGTTGTAATTGCTCGGTGGCAGACTAAGCATGCTCCAAACGCTACGACGAGGACGACGAAAGCCAAACAGGCAGTTCGCGCCGTCGTGCGTGCTTATGACCTTCAGGAGAGCTAGATGACGTTTAACAGTATGAGACGCAGGGTTGTGCTGACGACCTTCGGTCTGATTGCCGCGGCTTCTGCGAATGCGCAGTCCGCCGTGGATGGAGCCATCGGTGGAACGGTCGAAGACCGCACCGGATCCGTGGTGCCCAAAGCGACAGTGGTGGTGCGCTCAAACGGCACCAACGCGGAGCAGACGATTACGAGCGACGACTCGGGCTTTTTCCGGGCGATTCACCTTCAGCCGGGCAGCTACGCGGTGAGCGTGTCGGCTCCCGGGTTCAATACCTTCCGGTCCTCGAACGTGATTGTGAGTGTCGGCCAGACAAGCGATGTGCAGCCGAAGCTCGATGTCGGATCGTCGGCGACGACCATGGAGGTAACGAGCTCTGCCCCGATCATCAACACGACATCGCCCGACTTCTCGACCACCATCGATCAGAGAATTCTTGAGGATCTTCCGGTCAACAACTACCGATGGTCCAGCTACGCCCTTCTGACTCCGGGTGTTGTCTCTGACGCGAACGGGTTTGGGCTGCTGAGCTTTCGCGGCCAGAGTACCTTGCTGAACAATGTCACCTTTGACGGTGCGGACGATAATCAGGCGTTCTTTTCCGAGGAACGCGGGCGGACCCGCGTTGGCTATTCCACCGCGAAAGCGTCGATTCAGGAGTTTCAGGTCAACACATCGAACTACTCGGTGGAGTATGGTCGATCGGCTGGCGGCGTGGTGAACGCAGTCACAAAGAGCGGAACCAACGAGTTTCACGGAGAGGCTTACTTCTACGATCGCGATGCGGGATGGGGAGCAAAGAATCCGTTCACCACGCGAGCGGTCCAGGTCAGCTCGGCCCCGATCGCCTTTCAAAGCCAGGTGTTCAAGCCCAAAGACTGGCGGAAGCAGACTGGGATCGGCATCGGCGGCCCCATCATCAAGGACAAGCTTTTCTTCTTCTTCGCCTTTGACCAGTTTCTGCGGAACTTTCCCGGGATTGGAGCTCCTTCGAACCCGGGGTTCTTTTACAGCGTTCCAGCTGCGAGCGTGGCGACGTGCGGCGGAACGACTACAGCAACGGCAACGGGGGCCGCCTGCCAGCTCGCGGCAAACCTGAACGGCAGGCCTCTCGCCAGTGTCACAGCGGCGCAGTATGCGGCGGCGGTGACGACGTACACCAACGGCATTGCGGGGCTGAACGGGATTACCGGCACGACGCCGCGAACAGGCGACCAGAATATTTTCTTCCCGAAGCTGGACTGGCAGATCAGCGGCAAAAATCATGCCACCGTCGAACTGAACCGGCTTCGCTGGACCTCACCCGCCGGCATCCAGACCAGCACGTCGGCAATCAACTATGGGGTGGCCAGCTTTGGCAACGACTACGTCAAGGACACGTTTGCGATTGCCAAGCTGGATACCGCTCTCTCGGCTACCCTGAGCAATGAGATCCGCTACCAGTACGGCCGCGACTTTGAGTATGAGTACAACCAGGCGCCGACGGCGTATGAGCAAAACACGTTGCTTACGCCGCCGGGGTACACGAATCCGTATGGGATCCCGCCGAACGTCAATATCACCAACGCGTTTCAGTTTGGAACGGCTACCTTTCTGAATCGGCCGGCTTACCCCGACGAGCGACGGTATCAGATCTCCGACACCGCCAACGTCGTTCGCGGACACCACAACCTGAAGTTCGGCGTCGACTTCCTCCATACCGATGACCTGAGCCAAAACCTGTTTGCGCAGTACGGTGCGTATAGCTACGGCGGGCAGAACTACCTGCCGTTTGTCGAGTACATCACGGACCTGAACAAGAACAACGGATGTACGACGACCGTAAACAAGGTTGCGACACCGTCCGAATGCTACACCGGTTACAGTCAAGGCTTTGGTCCGCTCGGCTTCGACTTTCAGACGAAGGATTACGCGATCTTTGCTCAGGATGAGTGGAAGGTCAATCCTCGTCTCAGCCTGACTCTGGGGGTTCGCTATGAGTATGAGCAGCTGCCGGATGCCCAGTTGCCGAACCCGGAGATCGATCCTTTGATCAATGGCTCGACTTCCAGACTTCCGAGCAACAAGACGAATGTCGGACCTCGGGTCGGCTTTGCGTATGACGTGTTTGGGACGGGGAAGACCGTGCTGCGAGGCGGCTACGGGGAGTTCTTTGCACGGCTGATCAATTCGACGGTGTACAACGCGATTGCGCAAACTGGAAATCGTGGAGGGCAGCAGTCTATTGCGATTACGAACAGCGCTGTCCCAAGCGGTTCCGTAGGCGGCCCGACGTTTCCGCGAATCCTGAATCCAAATATCAACTTCAGTGGAGCGGCGGCGGTCTACTACTTTGACAGGAACTTCAAGCTGCCGGAGATTCACCAAGCGGATCTTACCGTCTCTCAGGACCTGGGCTGGAACACCTCCCTGGAGGTGACGTGGCTGGCGGCGTTTGGTCGGCGGCTGCCGGACTTCGTCGACACGAACCTGCCGGCGCCGAGTGGAAACATCTCCTACACCGTGGTCGACGGCACGGGCAGAGGTCCAATCGCGGCTGGGACGGTACTCCGATTTCCGTACTACGCGCGGTTGGCGAGCACCGCGAATGGGCGTCCGAACGCGGCTTACGGAAGTACGACGGACATCTTCAGCGGGGTGAACTCGAACTATGAAGGTCTGGTCGGGCATCTTACGCACAGATTTGCGTCAAACCTCCAATTCGACGTGAACTACACCTGGTCTCACGCGCTGGACTACGGGGAGAACAACACGACATTTACGAGCACGAACCTGCTGCTCGACCCACGGAACCTGCGAGCTGACTACGGCAACTCGAACCAGAACGTTCCGAATCGCCTCGTCATGTTTGCTGTTTACCAGACTCCGTCGCGGTTCCACGGCGTGCTTGGATATCTGCTCAACGAGTATGAGATTTCGCCGAGCTACTCCGCGCAGTCCGGCTTGCCGTACTCTTACAATGTTTCGGGAAGCACCGCGGGTCTGATCGCTCCGGGTGTGACGACGGCTGCCCTGGGGTCCTCGATCAACGGTTCGGGAGGGGCGAATCGGGTTCCGGGGTTTTCGCGGAACTTCTTTGAGCAGAAGCGCACCCAGGTGCTCGATGTGCGGCTTTCGAAGCGCTTCAAGGTCGCTGACCGAGCTACGGTTGAGCTGCTTGGGGAGTCCTTCAATCTGCCGAACCATCAGAATGTGACGAACGTGAACTCGTCGTCGTACGGATATGCAGCGGGAACGGCAGCGACGGCTACGGCTCCGTCGACACCGAATACGCTGACCTTCAACTCACTGTTTGGCAGCACCACGAACGTCAGCAACAACCTGGTATACAGCCCGCGCCAGGTCCAGTTGGGAGTTCGGGTACAGTTCTAAGGCTCACGAGCGAGACCATAGCAGCACGCAGGGCGACGGTCAGAACGTCGCCCTGCGTGCTGCTATGACCCATAAGGGCTATTCCCCGTTTGCTGTCTCTGCATTAGTCTGCTTTCACCCGCAGTATGCCGAGTATCGGGGAAGCATGAACGATTCAGCTAGGTGCAGGAGTGGAGCCAGAGGCCTCGTGACTCGGCACACCCGCGCGGCGGGATATGCGGTGCTGCTAGGTCTCCTTTTCCTGTGGTCGTCGTCGCCTATTTTGGCTCAGAGTGCGACGACGGGCGCGATTCGTTGCCGGCTGCTGGATGATCAGGCTCGTCCTGTCATGGGAGCGGAGGTACAGGTTGTCGATCTGGCTAACGATCGTCGCCTCGATTTGCACTCTGATGTTGCTGGCGAGGTTGTGGCCGCCTCGCTGGAGCCGGCCGATTATGCGTTGGAGATCCGGTATCCGGGGTTCCGCGATGCGCACTTTCGCGGGGTGGCTGTTGCCCTGGGTGGAACGACGCGGGTCGAGGCGAGGCTTGCGCGGGTCACCCTCGAGACCAGTGTGGATGTGATGGCGGAGACCGCGAGCGATATTGACGACGCCTCGCCAGCTTCATCGACCGTCATCTCCTCTCCGGAGATTGCTCGTTTGCCGATTGATGGAAGACGCTGGCAGAGCTTCGCGCTGCTGACCCCTGAGGCGAACGAGGGATCTACAACCCAAGATGCCGGTCTGCTTAGCTTTCACGGGCTTGGGCCCACGCAGAATTCGAGCCGGATCGACGGTGGGGATGACGACCAGAATTTCAATGCTGCGCCGCATGGGAGCGGCAGCGATTCAGGCCCGGAGACTGAAGAGGAGTCGCTGTCGGAGGGCAGGTCTCCCGCGAGCGCCTCCGGCCGGGACTTTTCCTCCGGCTCGGGTGAAGGTCGAAGGCCGGGCGCGGAGTTCACCTTCTCGCAAGCGGCTGTGCGGGAGTTTCGGGTGGAGGGTCAGAGCTACTCTGCCCTTTACGGGCATGCTGGCGGCGGCGTGATCAACACAGTCTCCAAGAGTGGGACCAGCACGCTGCACGGGTCCGCCTTCTACCTTGTGCGTGAGAGTGCCTGGGCAGCCAGGAACCCTTTCTCGGTTGCGACGCACTATAACGCCGGAGCGATTACGAGTGCGCTGGTAAAACCTGACGATCAACGTCAGCAGTTTGGCGGGACCATCGGCGGACCGATAGTTCCGACGCGGCTTCCGGCGCGTTGGTTCTACTTCTACGCGTTCGACGCGCAGAGACGCAGCTTCCCTGCTGTGTCGTCGCCGGAGAGCCCTTCCTTTTACGCTCTGACGCCCACACAACGTGCTCTGCTCGGCAACCGCGGCGTGACTGCGGCGAAGATCGATTCAGCTCTGAGCTACCTCGACAGCCTGACGGGTGTGCTGCCCCGGAGAGCAGACCAGACCGTCAACTTTCTCAAGCTCGATACGCAGGTGAATCCGAGGAGCCAGATCGGAGTTCAATATAACCGTTCCCGGTTTCGGTCGCCGGCGGGGTTACGATCCGCTCCCGTGGTGAACCGTGGGGTTCGGAGCTTCGGCGATCAGACGATCCAGACGGACTCGATCCTGGCACGCTGGCTTTACGCGCATCGAGCGGCTTTCTCCAACGAGCTTCGACTGCAGTACAACCGCGATCTGCACTCCGAGAGGGCGCAGGCGCCCCTGCCGCAGGAGCCCGCGATCGCGCCGGGCGGGTTTTCGCCTGAGATCGCAATTGGGCCGCAAGGTTTGAACTTCGGAACACCGGCGTCGCTGGGGAGGCGAGCCGCGCCCGATGAACATCGTATCGAGGTCAATGAGGTGGCGACGCTGGTTCTAGGACGCCACTTGGTGCAAGCGGGCTTTGGGTACAGCTATGTTCACGAGTACACCGACTCGATTACCAACACCTTGGGGACTTTTCACTACGACAGCGGCACGACAAATGGACGCGCCGGCGGCCTGGTCGACTGGATCACGGATTACACCTTCAATGTAAATACGTATCCCAATGGAGGATGTCCGACGATTCACTCCAAGGTCCATGACTTCTGCTTCCGGTCATTCTCACAGACATTTGGTCAGCAGACGACGACCTTCTCTACGCAGGAGTTCGCCGGCTTTCTTCAGGACCGATGGCAACCGCGTGAGACGCTCGCGCTCACGGCCGGACTTCGGTACGAGTACGAGCTCCTGCCCATTCCCGAACGCCCGAATGCGACTGTTGACTCTGTGTTTGCCGCACGCGGTGCAACAAGCGTCTTTCCGGAGGATCGTAATAACTTTGGACCTCGCGTTGCGGCTGCCTGGCAGCCCTTTGGGCAGCGCCAGGGTACGGTTCGAATTGCCTATGGGTTGTACGTGGGGCGGCTTCCCGGAGCTACGATCCGCTCGGCCTTCATCGACACGGGCCTCCCGACCTCGGTCACTCGGATTCGGATTTTGCCGACGGCAGTCACGAATTGTCCGCAGGTGGCCAATCAGGGTTTTGGTTATCCGTGCACCTTTGTCAGTGCTCCTTTTTCTGGCGTTGCCGGTACCACCTCGATTACGGTCTTCGACCGGCGTTTCCGACTTCCCATGATTCAGCAAGGATCGTTCTCTCTGGAGCGAGAGGTTGGACATGTCGCGACGGTGAGCGCGAGTTATCTGGTGAACGTGGATCGCCAGCTGGCGAACTCAGTCGACATCAATATCGCGCCTTCTACGGGGAGTCGAAGCTTCAGGATTCAGGGGGGAACGAGCACGGTCGGGGTTCGAGATGGCGACACGTTTTCGATACCGATCTACACGTAACGGGTGAGCAGCAGCTTCGGTTCCGTAACAGCGATCACTTCGAACGTAAACGCCACGTACAACGCGCTGGTGCTTGAAGCTCGCCACAGGAGCCGGAACGGCTTGGAGTTTCGGACGAGCTGGACGTGGTCCAAAGCGATCGACTTCGGCCAAAACTCGAGCGCCGTACCTCACACGAGCGGACAGCTAGACCCGTTCCAGATACGCTACGACAAGGCTCTCTCGGACCACAACTTTCCGCACAAGTTCATCGCGAGCGCGATCTGGGAGCCAAAGGTCGATGTGGCCTCTTCCGTTGGACAGTACCTTGCTGCCGGCTGGTCGATTGCGCCGGTGTTTCGCGAGGTTAGTGGCCGTCCCTACTCGTACAACATCTTTGGAGGCAGCCGCCTGCCAGGTGGGCACGAGAGCATTAACGGCTCTGGGGGGAACCTTTATCTTCCGACTGTGGGCCGCAACACGCTTCGTCTGCCGGACTCGGTGAATTTCGATCTTCGCGTGGGACGCGACCTGCCTCTTTCGGAGACTGTCCACCTCCGGGCGTTCGTGGAGGGCTTCAACCTTGCCAATCACGTGAATTACACGGCGAATACTGAGCGTGCCTTCCTGGTTGGAACCCCTGCTAACGGATATACGCCGCTCGTGTACCAGGATGCGGGGGCAATTGCCGCGGAAGGCCTGAATAGCCGTCCTTTTGGAACGCTCACCTCGTCCTCGGCGCAATCGAGCAAGGAACGCCAGCTGCAACTCGGGTTGCGGGTAGACTTCTAACAGCGGGTAGTTCCGGCGAGCGATGCAGCGGCGCTCCCGCATGCTGCGTTTGTGATTCGGGAGCGAGCAATGGGCCTTGGCGGCCTCATCGAGCACCATGCATACGTGGTAACCGCCACACTTACTTTTCTCGCGTGCACCGGTATTCCCATGCCGGTGTCGGTGGCGCTGTTGATCGCGGGTGCTTCTGCTCACGGTGGACACCTGAGCCTTTTCCATTTGCTGCCGCTCGTGTGGTTCGCGGCAAGCTTTGGCGACACGCTGCTCTATCTAGGCGGGCGATTTACAGGGTGGTGGCTGCTTGCGTTCCTTTGCCGACTGACCACGAACCCAGAGCAGTGCATTTTTCGCTCTGCGGGCTATTTTTACCGACGTGGACCGCATACTCTCCTGTTCGCTAAGTTTGTACCCGGGTTAGGCGCCATGGCCGCGCCGCTCGCGGGTTCGCTGAACATGCGACTTGGCCGTTTCCTTCGGCTGGATGCGGCAGGCGCGGTGATTACACATCAACCTGGATTCTTACGGGTTACCTCTTCAGCCATTTTATTCACGATATTGAGTTTTGGATTGGAGAGGCCGGTCACGTCGCCCTGCTGGTTGTGCTCTCGCTCGTCCTGATTTACGCCGTGAGCTGGTTGGCCTTTTATCTCCGCGCCCGCCGTTTCGCGTCGATCGAACGAGTTGCGGCGGCCGATCTACAAGAGCGACTTCAAACGTCCGATCCGGATCGTCTGGTCATCATTGCGGATGTGCGTAGCCACGGGTATTACGACCCGGGTATGCAGCGAATTAAGAATTCGATACGGGTCGAGCCACACCGGCTCGAAGAAGAGTTGATTGCTTTGCGTGAATTCATGGCTCCCGAGTGTGAGATATATCTTTACTGTTCCTGTATTCGCGAGGCCACCAGCGTCCGAGTTGCTTATATGATGAACCAGCGGAACTGCCAGACCAAGGTTATTGATGGTGGGCTTCGAGCTTGGATGAAGGCCGGTGGACCACTCGAGCCGGTTCCGGATCATGAGGTGGAACATCTCCCTCGCTTCGATTAGAGATGTTTGTCGTTCACGTCGCTTGTGGTCGACCGGCGACGGACTCATTACCCAGGGTGATGCTCACCTCGATACGACACTACCTCCTTCTGTGAGGCTCTGATCCGCGTTGCTGACGGCGCTGCGCACGCTTGCCGCGATCGCATAGCGCACGCTGGCGCTGGAGATCACGGTGTGATGCGGGGTATGCCGAACGGCTCCACCTGTGCGAGGTGTGACGTGGGGAGAGACAACGGTTCGGATGGGCTGGGCGATCTGATCGATCGCTACCGGGCTGTCATCGCGTGCCTCCGGAGGTGCAGCAGCGGTCAAGGAGGGCCGGTTGTAAGTCGCAGACAAGGACGGGTCGCTCTTCAAGCTGAATGGTGCTCCAGGAGCGACCTGGTCCGCGGCTTCGTGAGACATTGTTTGCGTGATCGAGATGAGAGCCTCAGCCTTCTGTTGATTCGCGGGCTTAGCAGAGTATCCCGCGCTGAGAAGGCCATAACGATCCTCACTATTGACTCCCCAGTAGGTCCAGCCAACCGCAGGATGAGTCCCAAGATAATCGAGAAGGCTAGCGAACCACTGACCTTCGGATCCCGGAACCGAGCTCTCGACGTCGTCGTGGCCATTGGGCGTGCCGAACTCGCCGATCCAGACCGGAGCGATGCCGGCTTCGCTGACGAAAGCCCAGTGGCGACGCCAGAGGGAGGCAAGAGTAGCGGGGCTGGTGGACTCATTGAACCAGGGCTGAGCGTACTCGGAGGGGCCATACTCATGGGCGGAGTAGACGAGGCGATTCGCCACTGAGAGATGAACGGGCGAGCGGCGAACGCCCTCCAAGTTGCCGCCCCACCAGTAAGAGTCCCCCGCGTAGCTGTCTACGCCCTCGACGAAGATGAGCAGGCGAGGATTGACGGCGAGCACGGCGTTGCCAGCGCGTTGTGCTGCACGGTGCCAATCGTTGGCGCCGCCGCAGTCCCAGCAGGATCCGCCTTTCTCTGCATTATGAGGTTCGTTGCGAAGGTCCATTCCGATGACCGTAGAGTTGCCTTGATAGCGACGCGCGAGTGCGGTCCAATCTTCGATCCAGGCAGATTCCGGGAACTGCGGTGTGTACCAGAGGCCGCTCTCCTGCGCGCTTGAGCCTGCTTCGGAGCGGTGGTTATCCAGAACGATCTTCAGACTAATCGTGCCGGAGTACGCAACGATCTTGTCGAGGATCTCCAGGGACGTGAGGTTATGGAGGTCGGTGTTGATTGGACCACTCACGTTGGAGAAGCTCACCCGGTCGGGCACGGAAGGCATCTCGATCATTTCGTTTGAGAAGGGGATGCGGATTGTGGTGTAGCCGTTCTGCTTGATCGTGCGCAGGATAACGCGATAGTCCTGGACATCGAGGCCACCTGGGACGGCCTGCCTGGTCTCAAAGCCACTCCAGTTCATGCCGGATATGCGGACGGGGCGATTGTGGTCGTCAAGGATGCGATTCCCTTCGGTGTGCCAGAAGTCGTGCGCTCCGGGCATCAGCTTGGCTGCTGGCCTAAGAATTGAGGAAGCTGCCTGTACGGGTTGGGCACCGTACATGAGCGCGTTCCAACCTTGGGGTAGAAGGAGAAGCACGCCTGCAGTGGCGAACAAGACAAGTATGAAAGCGAAGCGCTTCAGGGGTGCGGGCGATGATTTCGGGGAGGGTTTGCTCATGGAGAACGCTCCGTTCAAGTTGCTTCGACTATCGGCAGTGCCGGGGTATTCGCGAAGCAGTCTCAAATCAGGACATCGAAGAGAGGGATTACAATCGGTGATCGTTTGATCTCGCTGCCTCCTTCGCCTGGTTGGCTTCCCCTGATAGGGATGGAAGCATTTCAGAGGCCACGCGAGAGTTCCCGAAACGGTCCCGTTGAAGATGAGATTGTGGGACAGCTGCGATACCCAGGTCTTCAGCCCGAAGCACGATCCGGGTATCCGTCCGGTGTAAGAACTCTTTCTCCTCTTTGAGCATTCCCGTTTTGGGAGCATGACACCCGGCGGGTACACTTCCTGCAGCATGATCGCGCATTTACGTGGCCTGATACTCGAGAAGCATCCGAACCAGACGACACTTGAGTGTGGCGGCGTGGGGTATGACGTGACGATCTCGGTGGGGACGTATGCGGCCCTTGGGCGGGTGGGATCGGAGGCTTCGCTGCATGTTTATACCCATGTGCGGGAGGATCAGATTGCGCTGTTCGGGTTTGGGGAGCGGCAGGAGAAGCGGCTGTTCGAGCGGTTGCTTACCATCTCGGGAATTGGACCGAAGCTGGCGATTACGGTGCTGAGCGGGATCTCTTCGGAGCGGCTGGTGGGGGCGATTCGGGCGCAGGACCACGGGACGCTGACGAGGATTCCGGGGATTGGGAAGAAGACGGCGGAGCGGGTGGTTTTGGAATTAAAGGATAAGCTCGACGATCTGGTGGCGGCTATGCCGGAGGCGGATGGTGGGGGGCGGAGGTATGGGCCGGTGGCGGACGATGCGCTTTCGGCGCTGGTCAACCTGGGGTACGCGCGGCCGATGGCGCAGCGTGCGATCGAGGCGGCGATCGGGAAGGATGCGGCGGTGGCGGGAGAGTTCGAGGTGCTGTTTCGGGCGGCGATGGCGGCGATGCGGTAGCCCCCCCGGGGGTACTTCAGCGTAAAATCTCCCGAATCAACATCTTAGTAAATCGTGCCGCCGCAAACTCTTGATCCGATTGGGCTTACTGGCAAAGTCTTCCATCAGAAGGGGTTAGGTATGGAGCGAGGAATGGAGCATCCTCAAGAGATGTTTTCCGCACCGCGCTCTCATGTCCGCTCTGTTCCTATCGCTCCCCCGTTGGCGTGTGACCTCCTCTTATGGTTTTACCCATGGATCACTGAGCAATTCTTTTCTCCGGCTTTGCCCCCCTGCCGAAGCTTTGTTCCCTGTATTTGTTCCCTGCATTAAGGATAGCGGGTGCGAAGGGAAGTTACGCCACGGGGATGCGGGATTGCCGGGCGATGCTGGCCAGGGGAAGATGGCCCCGGATCGGGTGTCGGACCGGTCACTCTTCGGGGCCACGAGGTGTGCAGGCGGCCCGTAAGCCGAATTCTGTTTTAGACGATCATTCCTCTAGGCGGCGCATTACTGGGCCGCTCGAGCAACCTACCCGCAGGTTTCGGCTCCCTCTGAGCTTGCGCTGGTTGGGTCTCTTCGCCTGGGCGTACCGGGCCAGTACGCTTCGTGCCGCCTGAAGAGGAGCGACGCGATCCCTGCCTATTTGGTCTTGCTCCGTGTGGGGTTTACCATGCCGATCGACTTACGCCGGTCGCGGTGCGCTCTTACCGCACCCTTTCACCCTTACCTTCTCGACGCTGACGCGCCGAGCTTGGCGGTTTGCTTTCTGTTGCACTGGCCGTCCTGCCGCCTCCCGGCGGCAGTCCCGGACGTTATCCGGCACACTGCCCTTCGGAGTTCGGACTTTCCTCCCCCGCCCCTTCTCGCTTGCGCGTGGGGCGGCAGCGATCGTCCGGCCGCCTGCTTGGTTAGTTTAGCGTAGATGTGGGGCTGGGGCTGATGGGGTGCAGAGGGGTTTGCTGGTGTGTGTGACGAGCGGGCGAGCATCGGAGAGGCTGGAGAGGTGTATGGGAATTTACCTGCGTGGAGCTTTTGGCCCGTTGTTGCCGATACGCGGACTTTGCAGGGCTAATAGATCGTCTACGTCGGGTTCAGGGCGTGTCTGTTCGTGTGCTCGCTCCGTAGCGCAGGCCATCCAACAGCAGCTCAACCATTCTTCGCGCATAGACGGGCTCTTCGTCCTGAGGTCCCCGGCATAGGGTTGCGACGGCTCGCAGCAGGTCGTCGGCTTCGATGCCTGCGCGCACGATGTTCGCTGCAGCGGCCGCATCCAGCAAAGTTTTGAGTGCCGGCTGCAGGCGTTTGTTGAAGTAAACCGGCAAAGCCATGTACGCCGGGTCGCCAGAGTGGAGCGCTGCTGCAAGCCCTCGCTTCGTACCGATAAAGTCCACGTAGCGTTGCATCCAGCGAGCCAACGCTTCACCAGGCTCGTACTTGCTCGCGATCGCAGAGGCCTCATCCGCGCAAGCATCCACCTGGGTCTTGAAGACTGCCACGATGAGATCCGAGCGCTGCGGGAAGTGACGGTAGACCGTGCCGAGGCCCACGCCCGCCCTTTCCGCAATCTCACGGACCGGAGCGTCTACCCCGGACGTCCGAAAGACCTCCACAGCCGCCTGGAGCAGTGAACTCATCTTGCGCTGCGCATCGGCACGCATGCAGCGAGGTTTGCGCTCCTCAAGCTCCGGCTCGTTCGGTCGATCGGTAATCTTTCTTTTCATTACTCTTTATTGCAATTGGAACTACGTTCCGGATACTATATGGAACATAGTTCCGGCTGCCCTCTAAAAGCATATCAGGATGTCAGCCGCCGATTAGAAAAGGAGAATGACATGTCGACGAAAGTTTGGTTCATTACGGGAGCTTCTCGGGGTTTTGGACGCGTTTGGGCCGATGCCGCGTTGAAGCGTGGGGACAAGGTGGCAGCGACAGTACGCAGCTTGGCAAGCATTGCCGATCTCAAAGAGAAGTACGGCACTCAAGTTCTCACTTTGGAGCTCGACGTGACCAATCCCGATCAGGTGAAGACGGCCGTGGCACAAGCTCACACTCACTTTGGAAGGCTCGATGTCGTTCTGAACAATGCAGGTTATTCCCTTGTAGGCACGATTGAGGAAGCTAGCGCGGACGATGTTCGAGCTCTGTATGAGACGAACATCTTCGGCACACTGGCTGTGATCCAAGCGACCTTGCCGTTGTTGCGAGAGCAGGGCGGAGGTCACATCCTCGGTGTATCGAGCGGCCTGGGTCATGTGACGATGCCCGTGATCGGCTATTACTGTTCCTCAAAGTGGGCCTTCGAGGCGATCCACGAAAGCCTGGCCGCAGAGGTTAAGCCTTTCGGAATCAAGGTCACAATTATTGAGCCGGGCGGCTATGCTACCGAGTTTGGGAGCCCAGAGTCTTTGAAGTTCGCAGCGGGGCTCGACATTTACGCGGATATGAAAGCGCAGTTGTTCCAAGGCCTCAAGACCATGGAACGAGGCGATCCGAAGGCGACACCCGAGGCCATCTTCAAGATTGTGGATGCGGAGAACCCACCGCTACGGCTTTTTCTCGGCAGCCACAATTTGCCCTGGGTGCGTGCCGCCTATGCGGAACGGCTAGCAACCTGGGAGGCTTGGGAGTCTGTTTCAAACTCAGCCCAAGGTCAATCAAAGTAGAGACCTTTTGAAGCTTGCGAACGCACTTTGCCTAAGCCAAGGGGAGGTGCGGTAGCATAGCGCCCGTAATCCGTATCACAGGCTAAAGCCCATAGGAGAATGACCATGCAGAATAAGTCCGCCACAGCAGCTACCGGGGTCAACGAAGGAATCGTTTTTCGGGATCACGCAGCGATCGGTAAAGCCAAAGACATACCGGTCAGCGCATCTGCCACGCCGGTCGTCTCTGTCAGTCCGGTGGTGTTGTCCGCTCCGGGTCGCGGCGGCGATGTGCAGATCGATCTGCAGATACGAGTTTCCGCGCCGACATCTGGCCGCGATCTACCCATCCTCCTCCTCTCGCATGGCCAGGGAGGGTCGAACCATCTCTCCTCGTTGAACGGCTACGGTCCGCTGGTTAATTTCTGGGCTGCTCACGGTTTTGTGGTGATCCAGCCCACTCATCTGAGCTCGAAGACTCTAAGCCTCGACCCAAAGATCTCCGGGGCGCCATTTTTCTGGCGGTCCCGCGTAGAAGATATGACCCTCATACTCGACCATCTCGACGATGTCGAGGCTTCCGTTCCTGAGATCCAAGGGCGCCTGGACCGAAGCCGGGTCGCTGTCGCCGGGCATTCCATGGGTGGGCACACGGCAGGTATGTTGCTGGGCGCGCAGCTGACCGATGAGGATGGAATGAAAGTGGATATGGCTGAGCCGCGGATCAAAGCGGGTGTGCTGCTTACCCCACCTGGCAATGGCGGTGCTGATCTCGCCGGGTTTGCGGTTGGGATTCCTTTTATGCGGCACCCTAGTTTCGCCGAGATGACAACGCCCACTCTCGTGGTCGTGGGCGATAGCGACGTCAACCCCCACCTGACGGTTCGGGGTGCGGACTGGCATGCCGACCCGTATTTTCTGAGTACAGGCCCCAAGTGCCTGCTTACGATCGTTGGCGGGGGGCATCTGCTCGGCGGAGTTTCTGGATACGATGCGGCTGAGACGACGGACGAGAGCCCCGAACGAGTGGCTACGGTCCAGCGGCTTACCTGGGCTTACCTCCGCAGCGCACTCTACCCGGAAGACTCCGCTTGGCCCGTGGCATGTGCTGCCTTGGCTGAGCTCAAGGAACTGGGCCGGGTCGAATGCAAATGATTGTCTGAGAGGCGGAGGGTCGGCGGGTTTAGTCAATTTGCGACATTCCGTGTAGCTTCGGCCGTTTCGAATCTGCGTGCCGACCCGTGGTGAGGTATGTCCGTGCGCGTAGCCGGCATCGACAAACGCGTCCATCGTACCTGGGGTTCAACGGCTAAATGGCTGTCGATGTGTCGGCTAGACGGCTTTGCGTTGGAAGGTGGTTTTTTTGGTGTTGGCGAAGGAGTCTTTGGCTTTGGAGGAGGCGAGGGATTTTCCGGTGAGGGGTTTGGCGCCGGTTTTGATTTCGGCGGCTTTGTCGCGGGCGGCCTGGAGTTTCTGGGCTTTTCGGCCGAGGCCGCCGATCTTGAGGGCGCCTGGTTTGGGGATGAGATCGCTCATGGGGGAATTTTCTCAC
>JAABUX010002100.1_pt1 | contig 28699 bp, 24 predicted proteins | sample 5561851 | NCBI WGS metagenome assembly JAABUX01 (sample SAMN10711883, study PRJNA513361) | rock metagenome | isolation source: Antarctica rocks | place: Antarctica: Victoria Land, Richard Nunatak red sandstone | collected 2016-01-03 | reverse complement strand
AATACCCTTCTACCTCTCCCTAATATAGCCTCCGCTTCCCTACGCGTATTATAAACGCGATATACTAGTAATACTAGTAATACTAGTATAAGACGATAGAAATACTACCGATATAAAACCTCTATAGTATTACAGGATATATATAGTACTTCTATACCTATACCCGCCACAGGGTCTCTTACGAGGCCACGTCCTTATACTCCAGCCGATTCCGCTCCGCGCGGTCTAGGTAGCCTAAGTCTGCCTACCTTAGGGTAGCTATAGTACATATAGATAATAATAGTATAATAAAAAGATAGTAATACTATAAAGCCAGCCCTTCCTTCCTCTTAATAATCGAGCGTAAGCTAGATAGCATACTAGGTATATACTACCGCTATTACTGCCGTACGGCGGCGAGGATACTCCAGTCCCCTTCCTAGGTAGTCCTTACGGTACGGCTGTAGGTAGTAGGCACCTAACCCGAAATAAGACGTAGGTATTAGACTCCTCACCTAATAGCCTATAAGCGCGATAGGGCCGCCGGTCTAATTAACTAATGGTACCTATTATCTTCTACACGTATATACCTTAATAGTAGCGGCCGATATAACCGCGGTAAATATACCGGGCATCCGCTACCTTACTACTATACGGCGGGGGGATACTTAGCCGTACCTAGGTAGTCCCTACGGTATAGTAGTAGGCAGTAGAGGCCCAACCCGTATAGAGATACGTGGATATTAGCCTTCCCACCTAATAGTCTATAAGTACGCTAGGGCCGCTGGCCTCCTCACCTAGTAGTGCCTAGTACCGATAGACTAGTAGGTAAGTACTAGTTCTATCACCTCCCTTTACGTATACACCCTCCCCGTCACGGATATTATAACCGGGACTATAAGGAATTATCCGCTATAAGGATTTATCCGTTACGCTAAACGGATTAGATTAAAAATAGCCGGTAGAGATAGGAAAGAGAAAGGGGCTAGGCCCTAGATAAGGAAAAGGAGTTTTACCTGTAGACGAAACTTTAGTGTAATAGGTAGTAAACCCGACCCCTCCACTACCTCCCTAGTAGTAGGCCTACTAGGGGGGGGAGGGAAGGAGTTATAAATGGTTAAGAGAACCGTAATTATCAGGTAGAGTTTTTATCCTTATAATAGGGTTTCTCCCCGAATAATATATACGTAATACGTACCCCTAAATAGCCTACCCTTATTAGCTTTTTAGCTAGCATAGGAGTATAATTAATTAATCAATTAATTAATATAAATAATAAAATTAAAACCTCTACTACTAGGCTATTTCTTATTTAAATACTTCTACCTTATTATTAAATATATACCTAGTATTATTATATTTAAAGTACTCCTTTATAAACCTATTATATCTACTATACTTAATAGTATACCTTAAGAAGCCCTTAAAGTTATTCTAAAAGATAGGGTAAAAGCTCTTAAAATAATATCTTATCTAGGTTTTAAGTATATTAAATATAAGTTTAATAAGGTTATAGTCTAATAAGTAGGGAGGTAAGTACTTAATAAGATAGCCCTTCTATTTAATAGCCTTAATAATTTAAATATTAATATAAATACTAATATTATCTAGGATAATAATACTTTACTCCTAAGGATACTTATTATATAATAGTAGTAGCTTATTAATTAGCTAGTTAATAATCTCCTCCTTTAAATACTAGCCCTTCTTAATACTAGTATATAAAAGGTAACCCTTAATAGTATATATAAATAGAATATTATATATATTACCTTATCTTATATTATTATAATAGTAAGTAGGATTACTTATAAATATATATACTATAAATTACTATATTATCTAGAGCTTAAATAAGGACTTATTAATAAAGATAAGCTACTCTACTTTTACCTTATTAATAAAGGCTTATTAGGTAACTTAAAGCTTTTAACTCTAAGGGCCTATATATTAACTAGTCTTATAAGATATCTTTATATCTTTTAAAGCTTATAAGATAGTAGATTAATAAATAAATATATCCTATTCCTCTACTAAATAATAGGCTAGCTCTTCCTAAAATAATTATAATTTTTAATACTAATAATTAAGTAGAGTATTAAGAGTAGTAGGCGTTATTAAGTAACTCTAGCCTAGATAGTATAAATAATAAAGGACTATTATCTACCTATATATATAAAGATTCCTTTTCTATTAGAAGCCTATTTTTATAAATATATAAGTATCTTTCACGACTACTTTAAGGTATTAATATAATTTAAATAGGAGGTAGGTATACTTATAAATAGATAAGTCTTTTCTAAATAGTAGTATAACTCTAGGACGATAAGGGTAATAAGGGTAATTAGGGCGATAAGGTAGGTAGGGAGGTAGAGAGGTAGGGAGGTAGATCTAGAGCTATTATACTAATTAGTTAATAAGGTACTAAATATTAATAGCTTTATAATTACCTAATTAGGTTATATTCTAATAATTATAAGATAATATTTAGTGCTAATATAAGAGTTACTTAGATTTAGTAGGGTTTTACTAATAAAATTAAGTAGGTTTGGCGCGGGGTCGGGGTTAGGGTCTTATAGCAGGCTAATGACATTGGAATTACACACGCTAATATCTAGGATTCCTGCACCTTCTTGGCACTGGCGACACGACATTGACCTCCCTTTGATACTGTATTAGAATCTGCTCTGTTTTCGATGCTCTGACTGTATTATTTCCCGGTTCTTCACACCAACTGAGGATGTGTCTGGGGAAGGTGGTGCCGTAAATACCAAGCAGCTAATAGATATTTCTTGGCGGACAATTCTACAGGCTGAGACGCTACATTTGACGAAACATTTACACTGCCACAGCGACGTCCCTTACCGTTTAGACTGTGTGGCACACATGGAAGTTGATTCGTTCAGAAGTCCTCCCGTAGCCAGTGCGCCGGCGCACTCGCTGTCAGCCTGAGGGGGTGGAGCCTAATTGGTGGGCTGTGAAGCGGCTCTGTGCTGCCTGAGCCACCCTTCCTTCCAGCCTCCAGTCACAGTTGCAGCATTAATCTGACGAACATCAACGCCATATGGCCTGCATTCGGCAGCTACTGTGGCTAAATGGAGATCACAAATAATTGCATATAGAAAAATCGTCACCCCCTTGATAGAATATGTATGAGGCACTGCTCTTGGGCGTTTCGGACCCGTTGACTCAGCGACCTTGTTCAGCTGAGAGGTAGCAGCCTGGAGGCCTTGGGATATGTAACACTCTTTTCTCGTCGATGGATGTACTATCAGGATTAGGAAAGAAGTTGTAGCCTTGTCTCCTCGACTTATACATAAGACGCCAGGATTCTCTGCGATCCTCATTCTATTCGTCCACTTACCCGGAGCCTGATCTCTTCTAAAAGATACATCAACCACCCAGCGAGAAACCAAGGACTGCAATTTCTGTTCTCCATTCTCGTTCCATATCTGCATACTCATTGTTGCCTCGGCCTTGCCGATCGCGATAGCCTAAGTACTCTGCGCAATGGTGTTCTGGCCACAGCTCATTGGCGGCATCGAAATCCAGGAACGCCGACCACGATCCTTCAACGAGCCTCGTCGCAAGCGTCTCAGCTTTGTCAAGGACCGCAAGCGAACTTCTGGAGAGTGGGCATTAGTGACATCGTCTTCCGGTCGCAAATTCCATGAGAGCGAGCAGGAGCTTTGGGATCGACGGCAGTGGGAGGCGAATCAACGATTCATGCAACAGCAGGAACATCAATTGCGCATGGACAGAGAACAGTACATGCTTCGTCAGCCAATGCCGCGGCCTCCTTTGCAAGGCTGGGGCCCCGATCCCAGAATGCAGCCCCTTCCACCTCCTGGTCATAATCACCTTGGCGAGAGGGATGCTCATGGCCATCACGACGATCATAGGGATGGCATCGAGATTGTGGACAGCGACTCTGATTCCGGTTCCGATGACCATGGTCGCGGCCTCAGCCCACTATTGATAGAAAGAGCACCGAAAATCCCCTTGCCAAAGATTTTCAAACCGAAGAGGAGCAAGTCACGTGGTCGCAAGGACAAGATGAAGAAGCGTCCGAGCTCACTGTTTTCGAGTGACTCGAGCACTGACGACGAGTTCGTCGAAGGTTTCCGATATGGGAGGAGGGCGTCACTGTCAAGGCGGCCGCCCTCGAAAAGAGGAAGGAGCAGAAGTCGTGTGTTCGAGCATTCCGATGATAGTTTTGAGGATTTGGAATTCCGGCGGCTGCCAAGAAGCAAGTCAAGAGGCCCCAAGTGGCGTGGTAGGTGAGATTTCAGCCTGATCGACAAGCTTTATTGGCATTCAATCATTGTAATCGGCGTCCTCGAAGGTCTAAGGGAATTGGAGGTTTCATGTAACGGTCCGGGTACATGCTTTTTCCAGATAGATCTAAAACCAAAAGGAAATTATATGGAGACTTGTACAAAGATTAATCTTTCAGCCAGTTAGCTATAAATTTGTATGACACGCAGGTATGGTCAAGCGAGAAGAGATGCGTTGTTTGATATAAATTGGTCTTACAAGTGAATGACAGGGCCAAACAGGACGTATCGTGATTAGGAGAGGCATAAGAGCCATAGCTTATCCGCAGAAATTCTTACAATAGCCCATCAATTTCATGATCGGCGTAGTTCTCGACCACTCACGGGATTTTGCTCACTTCATTGTGACTAATTCTTCGGCGCTGGTGGGGTGGATGGCGACACAAGCGTCGAAATCCCGCTTCCTTGCTCCCATTTTAACTGCAACCCCGAATCCCTGCATCATTTCACTGCTGCCAGCTCCCAAGATATGCATGCCCACTATCTTCTCTTCTGGTCCTTCACATACGAGCTTATATTCTGTAGGTTGCAGCTTCTTTTCTTCTATGGGGGAGAAGCTGTAGAACATCGAGGTGAAGCGTGTATGATAAGTCTTGACGTTCTCTTTTCCAAATTTGGCGACTGCACCAGGCTCGGTAAGCCCAATAGTACCAACTTCCGGGTGAGAGAAGACAACCGTAGGAATATTATTGTAGTCTAATTTGGCATTGGAAAGATGAGGTCCACCAGAAGGGTGGTGTGTCCCAAACAGACGGTTGGCGAGAGCTCGGCCAGCAGCGATAGCCACTGGTGTCAGTTCGGCCTGGCCAGTGACATCACCGAGAGCATAAATCCCATCGACATTGGTGTTTTGGTATTCATCCACTTCGATATGACCTTTGCTCGTTTGCTTGACTCCAACTTTCGCTAGGTCAAGTTTCTCGATCTCTGGCTTCCGCCCAATAGCCCATAATAATTCATTGACTTCTAGCTCTTCGCCGTCGTTTCCAACAAGCTTCAACAACTTCTTCTCTCCCTTGCCTTCTCTTATTTTCACGACCTCTTTGAACCCCGTGTGGCTTTTATGGATGATCACACCGGCATCAATGTATCGTTGTGTCAGAGTCTCTTGGACCATTGGATCAAAAGTCCTAAGGAAGGTGTCCCCACGTATGAACATGTGTGTCTAATAAACACGATCAGATTAGCATCACTTCAAATAACCGGCGTTGTCTAAATTGCAGACGGCGCCTACTTCAACACCAATTGCATTCATGACCCCGCAGAGCTCAACAGCAATATAGCCTGCCCCAACAAAGGCCATCCTCTTGGGAAGATCCTCCATATCGAAGAAACCATCGCTGGTAATGCCAAAGTCTGCTCCAGGAACGCCGTGAGCCTTGACTGGGTATCCGCCAGTAGCAATCAATATATGCGGTGCAGTATATGTGACTTTCTCGCCATCCTTGACATCAATCTCGATCTCTTTTGGGTTCTTGAATGTGGCAGTGCCATGGACTAAGTCAACGTTTTCGTGGCTCCAGTTGCGCTCATAAGCTTCATTAAGACCTTTGATGTTCTCATCACGCTTTCTCTTGAACTCTGGAAAGCTGAAATTGATGTCCTGGGGGATGTCGTAACCGTAATGTACCCCGTCTTTCAGCATTTCGGCAACAGAGGCGAAGTTCCAGGTCATCTTCTTTGGTACGCATCCCACGTTGACGCAAGTTCCGCCAGAGCACCCATTTTCGATCAGCAATGTTTTCGCCTTGTACCAGCCTGAAGCTCTTCTTGCGGCTCCTGAGCCTCCACTACCACCGCCAATGACAATGAAATCATACTGCTTGGTGATTGGAGCCATGTTTGGACTTGTAGTCAAGTAGCGTCTGGAGACACCTAAGAATCGCAGGTGACTCGCTTTCGTAATGGTCTGGACTTTGAGGAGAGGCGGGAGGTTCGAAATGAAAGGAGGAAGGGATATAAAGGGCATCGCCTCGGGCGATAGAAGAAGTAATCGGTCGCATCTGGGCGAATCTGAGCCAGGGACAGCTTCTCGAGCAGTCACTGCCTGCTTTGTCTCGAATCACATCACGAGAAGTAATCATCGGGAGCTCGGGTTTATTATATCGCGTCTGGACCGAGGTGAATAATCCATAGCTAGGCCCGTGCTAGGTATGCACGACTGGAACGAACCGAAGTTTCTTATTTTCGAATTAGTCCCGAATTTGGCCTAGTAGATAGTTCTAGTAGTACTTGTCAGTTGTCAGCTTGTCTAGGTAACGGGCTGAATGCTGAATGATCAGCGTCTTCGCCCTCCACCAAGGAGAGACCAGATCATCATTAAGCGAGGCGGACCTGTGGCCGGTGGCCGGTAAATCATAGAACTAGGCTTGGCAGCGGGTAGATATTTTAGGGCGAATTTGACGTACATTGATGTGGAATCTTTACCTTACATAGTCAGCGTCTGATACGCAAATTATCCTTGTTAACTAAGGTACAGCTGAAAGTTGACGGCGTGGGGAGGTGCGGCAGTCTTCCTACCGTAATCACATCTGCAAGGCAATGCTAAAACAACGGACCTCCTGTCAATGGGCCTAGGAAGCAGCCACAACAGTGTTTCCAAATCATGATGCCTCCTATGTCTGCTGCATGCGTCCTCTACCCTGTACTGCTGCCACCATCTGATATTAGGCGTGCGACTTGTGCCAATCTTTCAATTTGAAACCCCATCGCGTATCATCTGCACTGCTGGCTACGCATCATGTTACATGGCTGAGCAAGTAGCATAAACTCAACTGTCATGCACGGTCCTGAGCCATCGACTTTCCTACGTGGACCCTCTTGAATATTGTTTGGAATACTCTTGATTTGGAATATGTCTAAGCTCCGCCTACCAATGCGTATGATGTCGTGAAAAGGGACTCTTACCTTCATATCTATATATACGTGTCTCGACGAATCCCTCCCATTTCTTCTCATCAAGCTCACGCGTCCAGTCCAAGATACATTCCGAGTTATCTGCAACTTGTCAGACCCAAACATATAATATGAGTGCGAACATTACCTCCCCAACCATCGACCCTGTTCCCACTGCCCTTCCTCATGTGGGGATGTCTTTTTCCTCCAGTGAGAACGAAGACGCTATGAAAGCAATGGCCATACCTCCTCTTTCCCACATGATGTCGGCCGATGATCCGGACAACCCCCAAAATTGGCCAATACTCAAAAAGACCTACGCATCCGCCGTGGCGTTCGCTTTCGCTTGGATCGTGTGAGTCCTTCCCTTGCACGGCAACACCTCTAGATACAAGTCCTAACGGTGATGATGTTCAGCGCATTCGGGGCTACAGCCTATACCGCAAGTGTGACCGGTGTTGTTACCCATCTGGACGTGTCAATGCAGATCTCCGTCCTTGGACTCTCCCTGTACCTCCTTGGCATCGCTTTCGCACCGATCACTACACCCCATCTCAGCGAAAGGTTTGGTCGTCGAGCGGTCTACCATGCCTCTTTCCCAATCTTTGGCCTCTTCATCTTGGGGGCCTCGTTCTCCAAATCTTTTGCAGCCCTGGCTGTATGCCGCTTCTTTGCTGGCTTCTTTGGTGGTCCAAGCTTGGTGTAAGCAAACGTTTAAACTCCCCGTTGTCTTTGGGCAAAGCTGAACATGATTTTCAGTTTAATTGAAGGAACATTCGCCGATGTCTGGTCTGCAAAAGTCACCGTTTCTTACTATTCGTTCCTTACCCTAGCTTCCTTCACGGGAACGGCAGCAGGACCTCTGATAGGCGGCTTTCTCTTCGCTTGGGGTGGCTGGAGATGGACGCAATGGATCGTTCTCGTTCTAGGTCTGGGGGTATATCTGTTCGGCGTTGCCATGCCCGAGACCTAGTATGTTATCTCGGAAAAGTCCTTCCCCATCCTTATTGGACTAGAACTGAAAACCTTCCCCAGTCCAAGAGAGATTCAAAGACGACGAGCCAAGCGCACTGGCATGCCACTGGATCTCATGAAGGCGCAGAGCGGTGTTTCATTCAAAGAAATGTCCATTGTGACGTTCTTGACTCCTATAAAGATGCTGGCCACTGAGCCCTTGGTCATTTTACTGAGTCTCTATGTCGGCTTCATCTTTGCAGTCACCTTTCAATTTTTCGTGTCCATACCAGCTGTTCTGGAACTTACCTACAACTTTACCGTGTATGTATCACCTAACAAGGCTTTGTGGACTCGTGCACATGCTAATTCTTTACAGACAACAGGTCGGCATCGCCTTCAGCGCTGCCATCCTTGGAGCTTCTCTATCCACGGCCATGTCTACAGCCTTAGATGTCAGCGTTCCCCATTGGTGTACGAAGAACCACGATGGAACAGTTCCGGAAGAGTATAGAATGCTGCCAGCCATGATTGGCGGCCCCATGGTCACAACCGCGTTGTTCTGGATCGCTTGGACTGCGAACCCGACTACCCATTACCTGAGCCCCATCTTCGGCACTGCCCTCTACGTCTGGGGAGCCATGTCGATCATCGTAAGTCCATCCTTCGTTCTAAAAGTAGGCGTTCAGCTAACGTGAGGTCCAAGATATCCTCTATCTCCTACTTATTCGATGCATACCCACCGCAGGGTACCTTATCCGCACTTACAGCGGCAGCCTCATTCCGATTGGTCCTTGCCGCAATCATTCCTCTGTTCATCATTCAGAGTAAGCTGCTCTCCCAACATCTTTCTATGCTTATTATAAATGCTAATAATCTTGTATAGTGATCGGCGGATTAACTGGGGCGTGGGCGATTTCGACATTTGGATTCATTTCAGCAGCGTTATTACCAATACCCTTCGTGCTGTACAAGTTCGGCGCCCCCATCCGAGCCCACAGCAAGTATACTCCCCATATACCAGCGAGCATGATGAAGAAAGGTCGCGACGAAGAGATGCAGATGCAGGGGTCAGAAATGGATGGCATGACCAGGGGAACGTAGCGTTTTAGCGTTTTTCCCCATTGTAGGATGCCGGGTCTCTGAACGATAGGATTGTTTTCAAGTACTCTTGCTGGGTTTGGATGCTGCGCTTGGAGTTGTTGGCTTGAGATAGGTTAGTGGACAAGTCATACCCATAGTGTCGCTTTTATCTTGGATCGAGCCCGGTCAAATAATCAGCTCATGCAAAGGAATGAATTGAGTACATACAAAGCCATGTGAAAAAGAAGAGTATAACAGAGATGACGCTGCTTCGAATTGAAAATGGGAGGATGAGAGAGATCCCTAACGTGTCAGTAGGACAGCTCAATACGCAGGTCCTTAGCCCGGATTGAAGAGCGGTGGCAGGGCTAGTAGTCAACGATGAGGTCAAGGGAGTCGTACCGATGGGTGAAACCGTGTTCTACAGAAAATCAAGGCTGCCGTATACAGACGTAGTGGATGGAATGTACGGTGGATAACGAAAGATATGAACCATGGGACCAACTCTCTCAAATCACGCTGATGGAGCTGTTCTCGTCAAGAATTCAGTGTGGGCCAATTTGGCTGTAGGCAAGCCGTCAGAAATTCATACTCTCATTGGATGAAGAGTCCGGAGATCAGCACTGTCAGTGCACAGATGCTCAGCAATGGGGCATCGATCTATGAGGATGGAACCCCAATCTACTCGAAATACATCGCATGGCGCTAGTGAAGGTGTCGATCAATATGATTTCAAGCTGCAGTCTCGGCCAACTCAATGATCTAGTCGCGGCAAAATGGTATCTTTAGGAACAGAAATCGTAAACATCATATCCAGCATACTCTCAGGTCCCTTCGATCATCCTATCGTTTCCCCTACCCTTGTCTAGGGTTTTCCGTAACTCCTCGTTCTCCAATTCCTTTGCCCCTTTCCTTCCTCTCTCTAATCTCTCTACCCCAAGCTCGATATTCTCGATGTGAAGGCTGAGCGGCACACTGCCCCGTCCACCGAGTAACTCCACGCCTCCTACCCTCTCTCTGAGTTCTTCTAATTCCGCTCCCATACCTTGAAGCCTGATCAAGGTTCCGCTTACATGGGCGATAGCATTCTGCCGGTAGGTGTTCACTTGGTCCAACAAGCGCAATTGGGAGTTGAATTTACCTAGCTTGCTACGGTTGCCCCCAAGCGTAGTCCAGAGCTGCGACAGGACCTCATTCCTACCACCCTGGGCATGTAGATTATCACGTACTGCAATGCCATGGATAACATCAAGGCGATCCTCAAGATTCTGAAGCACGAGCAACAGTGCTTGAGCTTCAACGACGAGTCTGTTGACCTCATCCTCGACTACTCGTGTATGCTGGAGATATTGATCTAGTAATGCATCCTCAGTGAACTTGATTGGCTGAAAGGGTGCCAGAAGCTTGGCGTTGATGAACGAGGATATAGCACCTTGGGACGCATCATGCTCAGCTATGCCGGCCAGAACTCGCTTGGTCCAGCGTGCTGTGGCCAGGATGTTGTCTACGCCACGGCCAACGTGACTATTGAATTTCTGTAAGTCATAGGAGGTAATCCGAGCAGTCTCGACGAAACCATCGAATTCGAGGACGAGTTCGTTCTTGGAGTGTAATTGGCTGAAACGTACTACCTGGCGCAGGTCACGGATAGATGTCTCGCCTCTTTTCATGTCGAGGGGAAGACTGACACCGCCAGCACTTTCCTGGAGAACTTCCTCGAACTTATTCTGTACGGTCATGAGCTGATCGAATTGAACTGGTGGAGGTTCATCACCGGAATATTGGACCGAGATTGGCGATTGGCACATTGGAAGGTTGAGAAACGAGGAGCCTGGGATTCGACATACAGGCGACAGGGCCGAGTAGATCGAAGTGAAAAATACGTTCCGTAAAAACACAAATAGGCCAACTAGGAAATAGCCAGCGATTACGTAGGCTATTGGTGTTTTCGACAATATCAGTGCTCGTCCGAACACATCAAGAATCCACCGAAAAAAGGATGTGAGGAAGCCTAAGAAAATGTCTGACGCTTCCGCTGCCTTTTGCGGTGTTCTGTTACTAGTGGGGTAATGGGATGCACTCTGCCCTCTTTCCACTTTGCTGCTTATCCAGCTTGTTTCTCGCTCTGCCTTTTGCCTTTCCTCAAGCGAAGAGGAGCTTCTACTGCTTTCATGTATAGAGGGCATGATGAGTTCGGGTTTACCACTGGCCTTTACTGTTACACGCGACGACGTCCTGCGCGGAGTACTGTGTGGCTCGCGTGACCTCCGCCTGGCTCCGTCTGTTGGCGGAGTACTTGTAGCTGCTGGTGGAGGGGTGTATTCGTCATCACCGTCACTGTCCACAACCCATGAGTCCCCCAACTGAGGCTTGGATCGCGTCCGGGCTGGTGTCCGTTCTCTAACCATTCTGACAGCTTTCGAACACCCAGCGTGTTGAAGGAAGGAATCAGTTCGTGACCTTATCTGTGAATTCGTTGGTAAGGTAAGGTCATGGAGGTTGGCGTGGACGGCATAGCATTAGGCTTGAGAAATGAAGACCATGGTAAATATTCATACCTTACTATGAAGACAGATGAGGAGCTGTCGCGTTCGGGTAGTTGATGTATTGAATGGTTGAACCTAAGACCTTTTGAGCTTTTCCACGCCAAGGAATCTTCTGCGCTGGCCTCTGATTTTCGAGCACTTTCCTACACAGAGATTTCCACCGCACTCCAATTCTAGCAATTTCCCCAGGGAAGCGTTTTATGAGGACTTCAAGGCTCTTGAGCCCTTTACAAGATATACGAGTATCATACCGCCCTAATACCACGCTATGTTGGCCTTACATCAGATGTCGACCGTGCTCATGCATTGCACCTCTGGGGCTCTCAACGACGAAGCCTCTAAACGCGTTCGCGCTCCCTTGGGATCGCCTGAGAAAGACGAAGGAAAGAAACGCCAAGGATGAGAAAGCCACAGATAATCCTGCGGCAGACCATCGTGCGATAGGCACGGCGCAGTCTCTTTTCACCTCCCACCCTTCCAGTCCCGGCGCACCCTTCTTCCAGCCTGATGGCGCCCACATTTTTCAGAAGCTCGTATCTTTCCTGCGGGCTCAGTATCCTCATTTCGGGTTTCGGGAAGTGCTGACCCCTACCATGTACAAGAAGACACTGTGGGAGCAGTCAGGTCACTGGGAGAACTACAAGGATGACATGTTCACCATAAATAGGAAAGTCTCTAAGATTTCCCATGGAGGAGCTCCTGAGGCAGAAGATCTTAATGTGCAGCCGAAGAAAAATCTGGAAGATGCTCCTGAGTCAGAAGAGTATGGCTTGAAACCCATGAACTGCCCGGGGCATTGTCTACTTTACCAAGCCGAGCGAAGAAGCTACAGAGACTTGCCAATTCGTTACGCAGAATTTAGCGCCTTACACCGCAACGAGATATCGGGAGCGTTGAGTGGGCTGACAAGGGTCCGCCGCTTTCATCAAGACGATGGCCATATCTTCTGTCGGCCGAGTCAGATCAAGCAGGAGATTGATCAATCACTGGCCTTCATACGCATGGTCTACGAAACCATGGGCCTCCCCAACTATCGCTTCGTACTGAGTACAAGACCAGCGAAAGATTATATAGGATCAGTAACAGAATGGAACTCGGCAGAAAAACAGCTGAAGGCAGCCCTAGATGGAAAAGAAAATTTTGGCGTGAAGTGGGAGACCAGGAAAGGCGAGGGAGCCTTCTACGGTCCAAAAATCGATGTCATTTTACAAGATAGCAACGGGAAAGAGCATCAGACTGGGACTATTCAGCTGGATTTTCAGCTGCCAAAACGATTCGAGTTGGAGTATGACTCTCCTGCGGCAGAGATGGAGGGAAAAGGAGAGAATTGGGAAAGCTCCGAAACACGGGCTATCTTGGGAAAGGCAACGCCAGTCATGATACACAGGGCTGTTGTGGGATCAGTAGAGCGCATCATGGCTCTATTACTGGAAAATTGCCGGGGCAGATTGCCGTTCTGGCTCAGTCCAAAACAGGTGATCATTCTAACCGTTGGTAATAAAGAACATATCAAAGACTACGCTAGGACAGCGAAGAATTTCATCTCCAGCCAGGGAGAAGACCTTGTGCAGCAGAGCAAGCTGTTGCCGAGGACTATGGACCCCCCTCCTTGTATGGTTGATATCGACGATAGTGGCGATTCCATAGCCCAGAAGTTGGTCCGCGCGAAGAAGAAAAAGTATAATTTGATTTGCGTTGTAGGCGAGAAAAACCTGGCAAAGGTACCATCAAAGTCTCCGTCTACCATGGACCTAGACGTCGCTGGACAAACGGATCAGAGAAAGACATGGGCCCTAATCGAAACAATTCAACCGGGCTCTCGAGCTCCGATGCAGAAGGACACAGGTACAGGAGCCGCATATCGCGGACTACCAGGTGTCAATGTTAGGTTGAATTTGATCCAGTGCAGACATCTTATCAAGCAGCTAAACAACGACTATCATTAGTGGGGCATCACCAGCGAACTGCACGGATATCGAATCAGAAAATCTTCCTATGATCAGTCCCGGATTTCGCTGAATTGGCTTCCAATTGCGGCTGACCGTGTCATTCTACGATATGCTGATAATGATTAAAGCCTACCTGTCGCCAGCACATCACTAAAGCTGTTAGAATTACGTATTTAATAATCGCATGCGAAGACTTACCTTCAATTCTTCAATCTGCAATACCGCCTTTCCGAAGTTTTCGCCTTTTAACATTCCCAGAAACCCACTGTGCGAACATTAGGGTCAGCATACAACAGTATTAAGGAATAAAAGGGCAAGCAAGAACGTCGCGTTGACGATCGGAGCACAAGATATCCCACCATGACGCGGAAAATAGGTCAAGGATCTGCCTTACCCAATCGCGTTGTCGATACCCTCTGTGATGCTTTGTTGAGCCTTGAACGTTCCTTCCGAGATCCATTTGGCAACATTTGTCTGATGGTCCTTCGCGTATTTTGGCTACATTATCTCTGGTTTTTAGCGTTTCTCTAACCAGCTATGAGCGCATGGAGAAGCTCGAATTCTGATGGGAAAGAGTAGAACAGAAGAGACGCGTACCCCGAAGTCAGGGTCACCAACGATAAAGCCTTGCATCTTCAGGCGCTTGCCTACGACAAGCCCTAGATTCTTGATTCCATATTTCTTGTCTGTATCTGTAATGTTGTACTGGGAGATCATACCACAGGCGACTGCGACTCGGTCAACACAGGCAAGGCAAATGGAGATTAGGTTCGTCATTACCTATCCGGCCATCTTTATTAAGAGCTTCAAGTGCGGCATCCAGATGATCACCTCCAACATTTTCGAAATATATGCCAATACCCTTGGGCGCCAGCCTCTTTAATGCTTCAGCTGGCTTCTCTGTCTTGTAATTAAATCCATCATCGAAATCAAGGTCCGTCTTGATGAAATTCAACTTCTTGTCACTACCAACGCTCCCGATCACTGTGAGGCCTTCGTGCTTGGCCAATTGTCCTACGATCTGACCTACAGCTCCACTCGCGGCCGATATGAATATCGTTTCTCCTTTCTTTGGGTGTCCGATCTCATACAATGACGAATACGCTGTCAGCCCTGGCATCCCTAAGGCACCAATGAAAAGCTTGGGATCAAGGCCAAAAGGGTTATTCAGTTTCTTGATCATGCTGTTCGCGACCTCTCCAGATATGATCGAGTATTCTTCGGTGGGAATCCTACATGTAGGTCTCAGCCTCATTCTGCGGATCGAACTGGGGTCAAACCACTTACATCCCAGTGATCACCTCGCCTTCCGAGAAGTTTGGGTTGTTCGATCTCAGGACCTTCGACACGGCGAAGTTCGTAATGGGCTTGCCGAGCTCGAAGGGCGGGGAGTATGACTTGACTCCCGGCGCACGCATCCGACCTCGTTGATATGGCTGTAATGTTCCAGAGTTAACCTTTGATGTGATTGGGTGAGAAGAGTGCATAATGAGGCAAAGATCAGCTCTGAGAGCTCTTCAGACATGTCTCAAGACTCAAAGGCAAGCCTGCATGGGCAAGAACTGAACAGGAAATGCTACGAACGTCGAAGGAGACATAGAAATTCTTGGTAGTGATGCCATCCTTTGGAGGTTGAGTATTCAAGTCGAAGCCACGGTCTTCAATTACAAGATTCTTGCCCTCTACCGGCCAATCGACGGGAATCTCCTGTAATATGAGACCCTTATTTTGTACCATGCCGGGCAACTCGCTAAGTAGTCACAGGAAGAATTGTATGATAGATAGACACGAGTAGAAAGAGATGAAATCGCGCTATGGAGAGAGGTGGCTTTATGATCATTGATACTATCGTAGGTAGGGCTTTGATTTCCAAGGGAGTGAAGGCAAGAGCACCTGCTACTAGTGACGTCTGGAAGGCATCATTCCGCATGAGCCGTTTCCGGCTCAGACGGGAGGGTTACCTTTGCATTCATCGACAAGAAGGCATGGAGGCTGAGTGAATCGGCCTACAATATCACCGTCTCCGTGTCGTCCATGGCGAACCTCGGCTGCACCGTTGCAGCAACAGGAGCGGCTATTCCGAAAAGTTATAACTGCCGCGGGAATTCGTTCTAGAATAGTTCTATTCTATTCTACTTTCGTGGGACTTTTGTCAGTGTACCTAGTTCTAGAAGCACTACACCATCGTCTGCTAAGAAGACCTCAGCCTGCGACATCTCCCCAGTCGTCAGGACTCATACACCTACTGTTGTAGACTCCTTCAAGTAAAGCTAGAATAATGATGAACGCCTACTGTTAGCAGCCTTTTGGAACGCACATCATAATGTACACAAGACTAGAGATATCGTACATCACACAGAATCTTTCTATTCGTCCTCCTGTTGCGTGTGCGGGGGAGTACAGCGGGAGAAGCCGCATCGAACCAAGATTTGGCCCCCTTCGATCTCGGTCGGTCTATCGGTCTACGGAGTACGACGCTATTCTAGGTTGAGATCAATCGTAGAATACTGTCGACTGCATCCCCAATCCCTGCTGAGCAGCATGACGGACACCAAATATATGCCTGCACCGACAGAACCTCCACCTTCCTACGAGACGGCCGCTCAACCCACACCTCCGAAGCCGGCGCCGCCTTCACGGGCTCCACTGCCTCTCGACCTGCCCGTCATCAATTCGCTCCGGGGCAAAAGATGCATCCTTGCCTCGGCCTCGCCCCGAAGGAAGCAGCTCCTCTCGCAAGTAATAGGCCAAGGGGAGATCCAACCATTTATAAAGTGACTGTGGACTCACTTCTTTGCCCCCCTCCAGATCGGCCTCACAGAGCTCGAAGTCATCCCCTCGCCCTTACCCGAAGACCTACCCAAAACCCTCTCGCCATTCGAATATGTCCTCCAAACCGCCACCAGGAAAGCAATGCACGTCTATTCCGCCCAAATCGACAACACCGAGCTTGGAGAACCGGCCGTCGTCATCGCAGCAGACACGATCGTCGTTTCGCATCTGGGTCACATACTGGAGAAGCCACGGTCGGAGGCTGATCACATCGCGATGTTGAAGATGCTGCGGAACAGCGGATACCACAGGGTATACACCGCCGTTGTGGTCATGGCGCCGTTGGAAAGTGCGCGCGAGCCGGGATATGCGCTGGAGAGCACGGTCGAAGAGTCCACCGTGAGGTTTGGAAAGGACATAAGCGATGAATTGCTATTGGCGTACGTGCGGACGAGAGAAGGAGCGGACAAGGCGGGCGGCTACGGCATACAAGGTATCGGGGCGATCTTGGTGGATAGGATCGAAGGGAGCTTCGACAACGTCGTCGGATTACCGCTCAGGGTGACCCTGGGCCTGATCGAGAAAGCTTTGGCGCAGAGCGATGCGGAGGAAATGGGAGATGAGCTCGACGAGACTGAAGAGGAGGAATGACTGGCCGCGGCCATTGACCATGGACCAGATGTTCAAGCCGCTTCACTGACCAGTGGAGAAGGTCCAGGTCGTGCAGGAGATCGCGAAGCATAGACCAGATCGTTGGAAAGTGGAGTTCAACGCGTCCCACATGTCATCAATCCGCTGCGGAAGATCAGGACACTCGGCAATGACTGAGTCGGAATATAAGTCCACACATAACTCGACGTATTGTCCATAATGGATTGACGGGGTCGACGTTAAAATGTTCTTTCAACTTGCATCATGTGATGAAATGCACTGTCGAATAGCTAGCATTATAGAAGCCCGCCACTTGTCACCAAAACTCGTTTCCTTCAAAGTATCAAGCTGTAGATGACATCAAGACATTGGATACTGCCAAAGTACGTCCATTGGTGTGAGACTCGAAAGATTCAGTAATCGTAGTTTTTTGCAATTTCTTTGGAAATTTATGTGATGAAACTACATATGTACATGCGAACGACATGATAACATGGCGCTCATTTCCCGCTTTCGCTCCTCCACCAATGAGTATGGATAGAGTATATATGCAGAGTACATGATGAAAAGGTGCTCATGACCTGCTTTCACTCCACCATCGAATATGGATAGAGTATACTGTCATATGTCGTAAGTCGTTCTCAACGTCCTTGGGTATCAAATGCTGATGCTTCACATCCTCTCCAAAATCCACACCGCAAAGGGTGGGATCAACGAACGTGTCATCTTTTCGTAAAGTAAACGAGTGAACAGTGCGCCACGCTATGCATGCCGCTGATAATCACGGATTGGGAGGTCTTCCCGACCGCGTTTCTAGGAAGAGCATGGCGAGCTCGATTGATATCCTTTCAAGGAAGGGAACACTCCGGCGGCGAGTAGGCGTTCCAGATCCCACTCGGCACTAGCCTCGGTCTTAAAATTCCAGAATACCCAGCCCTGCGTTTTCTGTTCAAAAACGTCAATCTGAGCCTCGATGTAGCGCCGGGTATTGTCCTTCAAGGTTTGATTCCAGGTGTCTGTAAAGGGTACCTTATGTTAGCTCATGATGGCCCGCACATCTCGAGCCGTGTGTAGTTCAACAATCAAATACACATACCAATGTAGTTGATATTACCACATGATCTTGTCGAGAGTGTGGCTCCGGTCAAAGGAAAGCTGCCTTCCCTGTGTTATTATTAGCCAGTGCTTATTAGTAGACCCATTATCACCCCTACCATCTGGATCCCAGTCCATAGCCATTGAGCGCTGCTGCACAGTCGGTCATGGCCGCACTCCATTCGCCAACCACGACCCAATGGTCGACGTTTGCGGAATATGTTCCAGCGTTTGAGCATACCTGAAAACAAACTCGGATTTAGCTCGTCCTAGATCAGGGTGTAGGTTCGACAGTTGAACCACGGTCGATACATTTTTCGAATGGGAAACAAAAGGACCAAAAATATAACGTACGTATTTAACGTGCTGGTCAGCCGACAGATCAATCAACTCCGGGGTGAAAACCTGATACTCATGGTGATCGATGACTACATTCTTGGAATTTGACAAGACTCCATTCCAAAAGGTTCCAGGTTGGAATCCGTCATGTAGCACAACTGGTGTGTCACTGACGACGCTGACGTCACCGTAGGCATCGTTATAGTACTGCACGACAGTATTGCGGCCCCCAGAAACCTTGGCCGACTGTGGCTCGTTCAAAACCTCGATAGCAACCACGGTATCTTGATAAGCTGGCTGTGCATATTTGTTAGCAATCTGTTGAATAACGCTTTTCGTAACGGCGACTGTGCCACTATCACCCCAGCCAATAGTGCCATTGTGACCACTATTGTCGTAGCCATTTTGAGAACCTGGGGCGCCATGCAGGTCGATCCAGACTTTGAGGCCAGTTGATCTAGCCCAGGTAATGGCCTGGTCAATGTACGGTGCTGCGCCTTGGATGTACGGATCATTGAACTTCTGGAATGCCCAATCTAACGGCGTGTCAGTTAGGCGGATGAGTAAACATGCTGAGACGGGACTACATACACCCAACGGGAATTCTCACAGTATTGAAACCGGCATCGGCAATGGTTTGGAAGTCCGAAAGGCCGACCCAAGTGTCCCAGTGATTCTTGAGGATACCTGGGGCTGTATCCGGATGATTGGTGGCCAATGTCCATTCATCCACAGTATCGTGACCTGGGAAAGCTTGGAATATTGACGGGGTAATCCATCTAAGAACGATATCAGTCCTATGACTGCTCTGGACTGAGCCGCTTTGAATACTCACGGCTCTAGCACAAGCCAACCTCCAATATTGACGCCTCGGACCTTCTGAGATCCCCAGGGAAAGCCAACGCTACGCTTGTGAAGAGGAACGCTGTGGATATTAGTATTGGCCGACAGTGCATCATATCCATTGGACGTACGCGGCAGTAATACCCATGAAAAGTGCAGTAATAGTGACAATGACCTTCATGATGATCAAAATGCACAAAGAAGACTTATGGTATTCTTCGCCAGGAGGGGAGAAGGAATATGTGAGAGCTTGAAGCCGAGGAGGTATTCAGGAGTGGAAACGTGTAGAGGAATTGTGACAAGTGTGACAAGTGTGACAAATGCGGCGAAATGTGAAGGTCACTGATTGTAGGAGGTCAATCCGCGACGTCCACTCTCAATGAAACGGGCGTTCTGGGGCAAGTGAAATGGCACTCAGAATAGACAGTGTCGATGATATCCAGGGACCGAGCAGGGTCTTGCATATCTTGAGTACTTTAGAGAGAAAAGAGAAAAGTTGGCACAGTGGATCACGTCGAATGTAAATAGCAGTCGCATCCGGAAAAAGAAACCTTCACTCAGCTTCGGGCAGTCTCAACCCATCATCGTCACTCATCGTCACTCATCGTCACCCATCGTCACCCGTCCAGGTACGTGACCAGTGCGGGGACAGCCCTCCAACGCTACCATAGAAGCCCACGTGTAGAGGTAGTGGAGGTAGTGGAGGCACGAAGGGGAGTTGACATTGCGATTGGATCTAATAGATCTCTTGAGCCGCAATGCGCGATTAGTCTGTGGCTCTGTGGCTGACTTCCCCGCGTTTTAGCCTCAATGCACGATTCATCCCTCGGCGCCTTCCTTTCACACTTCCGCAGGAGCGAACCTTCATGGCGGGGTAAAGGGCAGAGAGATGTCATTACCTCAGCTGATCAGAAACATAAAGTATCACATGTTGAACGAGTCAGCTGCAACTGTTGAATTCTTCTCACTTTTCTCGGTGTGCATTTGCTGTCTATCAGACTGGCTCGTAAGAAGTAAACAGGGAATGGTGTACTCTACGTAGTTCAAAGCTAAGTGCTATTTTTGGCGTCTCAGTTCTTGGAAAAGTCGATCGGCCCTGCTCTACAGAGTACTCTATTTCGCCAACGCAGCAATCTTCTCCTTTGATGAAGCGACGACTGTGGCAAATTGTGCAATGCAAGCCGCTGTCGAAAGCGTGCAATGTGCATGACCCTTCGATCACTCATATTCACTTCCAAGCAGCTCACAACAAAGTGCCCTGCCATGTTTTCGAGCAATCAATCCACATCTTATCTACATCACCTCTGCTATTGACTGCTTCTCGATCTCCGACTTTTGTCGGTCGTTTCTCGAAACACGATAGTAGTTGTCGCAGAAATCCGGACACTTCATGAACTTCAAGAATTCTTCGTCGTGGGTGATGACAATGAGCTGGAAGTTGGATTGATGCCGCCGGGCTTCGATGATGTCGTGTAATGAGGTGGCAAGGGAATGTATATTGTCTCGGTCCAAGTTCGTGGTCGGCTCATCCAGCGCGATAAGCCCACAGTTCACGCCGAAGCACTCGGCCAACGCCAAGCGGATGATGATGCTCGCCAATACCTTTTGCCCTGCACTGCAACGTCCCCTCATGTCCATCTCCGCGTCCTGCTTGACCATGCAGACTCGATAATTGTAAGAGCGATTCCCCTTGGCAGCCTCACTGTCTGACCGGATCAAGATGGCATCAACATCCGTACCCTGATAGGTTTTCCTCCAGAGCTCTTCAATGATACGGTTGATCTCCTCCATCTTGATACTATGGTATTTCATAATTGCTCTATGCAATCAAGTCAGCAATCACTACGAACCACCGTACTTAAAAGACACTCACTTGTCCAATGCGCTTGCGTAACGCCCGAGGTCCTCCACTGCTGCTTTAGTAGTCTGGATCATCCTTAGTTGTACGCCTTGCCGGAATACTGAGGATTCACCTACCTCCACCTCGATGTGAGCTTTCTTGAAGTTGTAGGCCGCATCTTTGTAATCAACATTCCAATCCCGTATCAAGCCTGCGAGCTGATTATCCTTCGCTGTAGCGGTACCGAGCTTGCGGGTCTTGTCACTCGAAGACTCGTCAAAGATTCGTCTCCAGTGGGCTGCCTGCTTGTGCCAGTGTCTCCGGTCGGCATCGGCGTTTTGCTCACTCAACGTTGCTATTTCGCTCTTTATCTCATCGAGTTCGCGTAGATTCCGACGATATTCGAGGTTGTCGGTAATTGTTCGTTTGATGTGGTCTTGACTGCTCAATTCCTGCTGGATCTTGTTGGTGTAGACGGTGACCTGCTTCTGCTCATCCTTGGTCTTTGAAATCTCCTGCTCCACACAATCAATCTCTCTTCGGCATCTTGCCAAGTCAGCTGGCCCGCAGTCTTCAATGTATCGTTTGATGTTCTGTGCAGCAAAATCGAGCTTTCGCAGACTACTTTCCAAACTAGATGCTTCTTGTTGCATGCTACTGACTTTGGCTCTACCGCGCTGCCGTACTTCTTCGATTTTCGTTTCTTCTTGTGCAATCTGTTGAGCCAGCTCCTTCAGCTGCGTGTCTAAACGCTTGATCGTATTTTGATAACCACGATTGGCCTCTTTGAATTCTTCTATTCGCTTCGAGTGGTCCTGCTTCCTTTCAAGCTGATAATTTGCGGTAGAAAGGCTATTAGTAGCTTTACTCAAACTTAGCTCTAGCGAAGTGATGAGCGAATGGGCCCGCTCTTTTTCGGCTCTGAATCTGGAAAGGTCAGTATCCATGCCTTGGATTTTCCCGTCCACAATCTTCAGCTGGTCTTGGATATCGTCAAGAGTACGAGAGCTTTCAGCATCAGTTTGCTTCGCGGTAAGTTCCTCACGCTGCTCGTTGAAGTTTGTCATCTCCTGATGATATCTGGTTATTAGGGCGACAGGTTTGGCCAGCAACTCTGCATCTCTCAACGCATTTTCTCGATCCGCCACCGTCTTGTCATGACTCTCGATCTCACGAACGATTGTCTCCCTCTCTGCTCCTAGGCTTTCAACAGTCCCTTGCAATCTTGGTAATTCTGTTTTAACCAGCCGCAGCCAGGTGTCATGGCTTGGTCCAACTTCCTTGGCATTCCGTAATTCATCTTCCAAGTCCCTCAGATCTTGCGCTACTTGCTCAGCAGTTTCGTTTTCTATCTTTTCTTGCATTTTCTTGATGAAATCTGACTCTTCTTTGCCATGGAATGCCCTTTCACATAAGTTGCAGACATGCTTTCCAGGAGCCTTCGGATGTATCCCCTGAGCTTTTTGTATAGCTTGAGAGAAGTATTTTTTCATGTTCCCAAAGTTGTCGAAATCTGCCTTGAGAAGGTCTCTTTGTCGCTGTAACTCGGATAGCGTGTCCAGGTAGTCCTTTGGCTCTCCGTCCACGTTGTCGGTCAATTTTTTGACGCACGTAGCAAGCTCTTTGTCCGCTTTCATAAGTTCTAGTTTCGCATTGCTAAGCTTGTACTCGACGTGCTCTAGTCCACGTGAAACAAGGTCACGATGCCTCTCTGCTTCCTTGACTTGACGACTCCTTTCATTAATGACATTATGGAAATCAACGTCGAGCCGTGATGGCTCCCAGGTACGACCCACAAGGCTCCTGAGCTTGTCATTATGCACGCCCTTCATAGTATCAAGCTTTCGTCGACGATCGGCCATCTCGTCCTTCAGAAGAGCTAGCCGTGCTAGCTCGCCTGCTTGCCTATTCGCCTGGATCAAGTCATTGTTTACTTGCTGCCTCTCTTCCCTCACTCTCCGCAGTTGCAGCTCGGCTTCACTGATCTTGCTGTCCCATGAACCCTTCCTAGAGTCGTCTCTCGCTTTCGTAAGACGTACCTCAAGGTCCTCGATGTTAGCTTCAAGGATTGCCTTTCCTCCTTCATCGATCTCGATGCTATTGAGGTGAGATTGAATTTTTCCAATATCGGTCTGGTTGGCAGCATAGCTGGCGTGGACAGAGTTCTTATTCTCTTTCGTCACCGAACTCTGCTCTCCTAACTTGTTCAGCACATTTTGCGCCTTCTCCGTGTCCCCCTCAGTCTCGCAGCGTGCTTTCTCTACGGCAGCAATTTGATCTTTGCACAGCTTAGAGATCTTATTCAAGTACTCGTTGATCCGCTCGTCGTCTAGATCAGTGTCGTAGCCTCGAATCTTATGATGTCGTGAGGTCTCCCTGATCAATGCTTTGCGCAACTCAATTTGCTGTTCATGGTTGGCTCGCTGTTCTTCGTATTTGCCGGCTTCAGTATGCTTCCTGCTCAGCCTCTCCTCGATATGCTTGAGGTTCCGCTCAAGGGACTGATATCTTTTGTTTTGACGCGTCTTGTTGTTTTCGTGATCAATTATACGCTCGTGGTTGTGGTCAAGCTCGGATTGTAGCCATTCATCGGACTCGCTACGCACTTGAAGATTCTCACCGAGCTTTGTGACTTGTGCCTGAACCCAGCCTTCTCTTGTTCGATGATCATCTAATTGATTGATGACACGTTCATATTGTGTCTCACGATCGAATGCATCTCGGTACTTTTCCTCCGCCTCCTTAGTCTTAGTATTTAGTTCCGTTATTTCGTCTTTGAGTTGTTTGATCTCGGCATCCAGCTCTCTCGATTGCTTTTCTGCTTTGTCTCCCAGATTTTTGAGATTCTTGGAAGATATTTCAGCTTCCTTGAACCGTTTCAACTCGTCATTCTTAGCCTTTCGCAACGCCTTGATGTTGTCGATGGCCTTTGTATATTTCAGAGCTTCGAAAATCTCGTCAAATTTCTTTTTGAGAGCAGCAGGCTCACTCAGAGGCCATAAACTTTCGTCTTGATGGCAAAAGATAACGGAATCCAAGACAGCTTTGGACACACCGAGATATTGGGGCATGACTTGGTCTAGCTCCGCGACCCTTGAAGAGACTGAGGTGCGCTCGCCATCCTTGGTCTTAGTCTGTATTACCCCTTCCAAAGTCTTGAATTGTACAGTATTCTTCTTCACGGTGACTTGCATATTGCGAGTCACGACCATTTGATGGCCAGTAGTTGCCCTGAAAGATAGCTTGACCTGTCCCATGACCTCTTTCTCGCTACATATCTACTGGGCTGTAAGCGATCATGCGTGGTCTCAAACGACGTTACCGAACCTTTGGATCATGAATGAACGCGCCACCTTTGCTATTCGGTGGCAGAATTCCTGTTGTGGCATACTTGAGGCACTCGATGATGGTCTATGCGTGTCAAAGAGACACCCTCCCATACCAGTATATCTGAGCGTACCGTTTTACCTGATCCATTATAGCCAACTATCAACGTCAAAGGCGTGTGGAATTGAATGGTCTCAGACCTCTTATAGTCGAAGGATCGAACCCTGTTGCATTTAGAAAGCTAAGCACTCCACACATCATCTAATTCATCGCCTACCCCAAAATAGCGAGTTTGTCGATTTTTGCTGCAACAGGATCAGTGGTTTGTGTAAAGGCAGATGACGGTGTTCGCAATGCTTACACCTGCGAACACAGTTAGCTCAGCAGGTGGAGATACGGTTGGACAAGACTAACATGATCACGTTCGTTCAAGGGTATCACCCTGGACTAGGCTCGCAAACGTCTCTCCCAGAGATGCAAGAATCCGCGACGGAGTGGGAAGTGTTCCTAGCCGTTGTAAGCTGCGTTAGAAGTGTAATGTTTAAGCGTAATCGCGTCCCGTCAAAAGCCCTATTTTTCCCCGCGTTTCTCCGCAGGAAGTCATGTGACAGATTCTGAGCGGCTATACTCTGGCAAGTGGGACAGGCATTGTTGTACGCATGTCTATACGGCAACATTCGATGGTCCGTATCAACCATGTCGATGTTCGAGAACGGCCAAAGGGGCCATACCTCCGGCATTGGACATCTGGTAAACTCTCAGTGTCCCCTTTGCCTCACTTGTCCCCCTAATTGCATCTCAGATGGATGGAGTGCGTGGTGGAGACACATCGATGACAGATCTGCTTGACCACAATGGCGACATTATGGACAGCCTAGATGTCGACATGCTACCTATGAACCTGTTAAGTGGTTCAGACACACAGAATTACGCTACAGGTCAAACACAGTTGGATCAGCAGCAGTCGGGGAATGAGAACTTGGAGGACTCGGGTGCTGGTAGCGGTGCTATGACTGGAGCAGGCGCCGGTCCACTACCGACTGGGTTTGGCACGCAGACAAACGTCACTGGAGGGGGTACACTCACGGATTTTACGAAAAGACGGAATTGGTCGCAAAGAGTACTCGAAGAGCTCAAGGACTTCCTTCACATCCTAACACCTGATGGTAGAATTCTCTACGTGTCACCCTCAGGCAAGATCTTGACCGGCTACAATCAAGAAGAGCTCATTGGAAAGTTTATTGTCGACTTCATCCATCAGGATGATAGTGGGGTCTTTGTCCGCGAGTTTAATGAATCCATAGCCTCCGGCAATCCTCTACGTTTCTTTTATCGATTTCGAAAAGCTGACGATACCTACACAATCTTCGAGTCGCACGGGCATCCTCATCTTACGTCTGATGCTGCGGCATTTGGGCCCAACAACGCTGCCGGTTTTTGCAGGGGATTTTTCATGATGGCTCGTCCGTACCCAACCAAGAACGCAAACCTGCTTGATTCCTTCCTTGAGCACAAAATCGAGAATGAGCGTCTCACCAAACGCATAGCAGACCTACGACGAGAAGAACAAGAGGAAATCGAAGCTCAGCAAAGGCATTATCAAAGAAAACAGGACGGTCATGGTAGCGTCACTCCATCGGATACCCAACGCACGGAGAGCGAGAACCCTGGCTCAGCGTCCCTGACTTCTGCGCAGTCCAACGACTATAATGGCATGCCACCGCCAGCCAAACCCAGTATCTCCAACACAGCCCTAACCCAACAAAATCTTGATGAAGCGAATGCAAGCTCCAAGCCTGATAGTATCAACGACAAGATGGCTCGTTATGAAGGCGCTACGCATATTGAGACTATCGAAATGTTGACTGGTCTTCGGTATCGGGACGGCGAGCGGTCGCAAGGTATCAGTACCGGTGATGCTAGCCCGGCACTAATCAGAGGCGACGCTGGCATTGCCATCCCGGCCGACAAAGACAATCGTGGCGGGGATAAGAAGAAGAAGCTCAAGGTAGCGGATGAGTATGTGTGTACAGACTGCGGCACCTTGGACTCGCCAGAATGGAGAAAAGGCCCAAGTGGACCAAAGACATTATGCAATGCATGCGGACGTATGTGACTTCAATCCTTCCAACTATTGATCAACACGCTTACCAGGGGTGTAGTTCGATGGGCAAAAAAAGAGAAGAAGGAACGAAGTGTGCCGAGGTCAAATCCGCCGGCTTTACCAACAGGTATCAGCAGTGGTAGTTGAGGTGAGAGTACATTCTGCGTAAGGCACGACTAATGACGATCCACACTTGGGCAATAGGAGTTCGACATCACAGCGAAGCTTGATATTTGTGTTTGGTTGGAATCCTCTCAAAGGCGTAAATATTATGGCCATCTAGATACCCTCCTGCTGCGGCTAGCTTGTCATCTCCCAGAAAATCCATCACGCATTGGTGGTGTCAAGTACCTGGGCCAACCGCTTCCTAAGTGACCACTAAGATATTCGACCTCTGACGCAATGAATTACACTTGACTGCGTTCGATTCTTTCATTAGAAGACTTCTGAATCGAAATCACCTCCATACGGCATCGTACTTATTCCAGTGGATTTGCCGGGATTCTAGCTTTGACGCTTTAGCGTAAAGGCAGGTCTGCAGTGTCCATTCAAGGCCACCCCGGAGAGCTGGGGGACAGATCCATCTTGTTCATGAGTATTTGTCGTGCTTCCTCTTGACCCTGAAATCCAGTATGGCCTCATGGTAATCCCCTTGAACCCTCGCTTTTTTCAATCTCCTTACCTCATCTTCTTCCAGCCTACTCCCAACCACCTCTTCCAATTCCTTTCTACTAATCTTCTCCTTGGTCTTCAATTCTTTATCAGCTTTCAGTCTAGGCTTGAACCTCGCCTGCATTCGTATTCGGAGCGTTGTATTGAACGAAATTGATTCAGCATCGCCTCGAATTTCTGGCATCTTGCTATCATCCACAACGGTAAGAAACTTCTCCCGCACTGTCTGAATACTGAACATTCCGGATGTCTCGGGCGAAGAGAGGCAAAGAAAGGATTCCTCGGGTGATATGGCTTCGCGAGTGGCCGATAGAAGACCACTCTTGTCGCAGCTCAAGTAGCTAGCCATGGCGATGAGTAACCTTGTGACTATGCAGCCATTAGAAGGAAAGATTACCGTCCATGATGACCCTTCAAGCTGATTTCATCTGTTCCTGCGACTCTGCTAGCGATGAAGACCTGCCGTACATCGTGCGGTTCCGCAGTAGCCACATCGTCTTCCACCATGTTCTCAAGCCCACTAGGGTACACCTTGCCATTGGCATCGCAGGCCAAGCATGATGGCTTTGCCGAAGGAAAAATAAGGATGACTGGCCCAGTTAAGTCTGTAGCTGCTTCCGCTGTCACCCAAGTGTCGTCGTCCCCAGCTTCTGTGGTTGTACTTCGGACCAACAGAGCCTTGGAGTCAACCTCTGTGCTGCTGTCTGAATAGAGAGCTTTGCGTTTTCTTGACTTCTTATCGCCCTTGAAAGCAAGGGGTTTGACCATCTTAGGTATCGTAAATTTGCTCGCATTGCTGAACCATACTACTAAGATTATTGCACGAGGCACCCGTGCTCATTAAGGTATCTTATCTTATCATCTAGCACTTGAAGAATTCACCGCCTGGTCCAAAGTTACTTCTGGTCCAGCCCTAAGGGGCTAGCGTCCCGGAGATCTCCATTTCCGTATTCCGGGGTCTTGTTCTAACACAGTAGGGTTCTCTTAGGCTAGATTACTGTCGCTTCCATAGATCAGCCAGGCCAGTTACAGGAATAATTTCAATATGTGAACTGTTTAGTCTTAGACGTTCTATAATTCTTGTAGCGAAAAGAAGTTGTCAAAACCGATCGTTATGGTAGCGGAGCGCGTGGACCGGAACTAGAATAAGTGTGGACGCAAGCGGTCCGTACTTCTATACTTTAGTCTTCAGAGGGTCCAGACATGGAAACATCAACTGAAGAACAAGGGCGTAGAGAAGCTGTTACAGTAAGCCTAGAAGAACTCAAACATTGTCAGCCTTTTCGGTCTCATTGTCCTCACCCCGCCGTCTA
>JAABUX010002099.1_pt1 | contig 28732 bp, 25 predicted proteins | sample 5561851 | NCBI WGS metagenome assembly JAABUX01 (sample SAMN10711883, study PRJNA513361) | rock metagenome | isolation source: Antarctica rocks | place: Antarctica: Victoria Land, Richard Nunatak red sandstone | collected 2016-01-03 | reverse complement strand
CCGTGGATACCGTTCGTCGCGCAACCTGAAGGCGATCATCTACTTGATAGCCGGGAAGCTCCAAATGGCCCTACCCACATGAAACAGCGAGGAGCCACATATTATAAACGAGTGGCCTGGCCGACCGTGATGAAGTTTAAGCTTTCACGCTAGTCTGCGCGCATAATGCTTCTGCCGAGCGCATCAGGTGCCAGTCAATCGAGAGATACTCTCCGTTGAGCGGTGCGACTCTTTCTTCCCTGGATCTTCAAGAGCAGATCGTGCGGATCGATCGCGCCGTCGCGGAAATGCACAAATTCCAGTCCGAAAGCGGCAAGTCGCGCGCCGAAAGCCAGAAGCTGAGCCGAAATCGTTTTCTGGCTCCTCTGGCCGCAGCGGCTGCCTTCTTCGGCGCCACCTTGGCTATCATCGGTCCGGTCGTCCTGCGTTCATTATTTGGGCATTGTCCATAATCTTGGACCGTCTCCGTGAATGCCTAACCCTGTTGCGCTGGTCGCAAAGGGGACTAGCGGCCATTCTGGACACACCCGACGACAGCCAGGCGATGGGCGACGGGAGATGAGGTAATTCCGGCCAGCGTGGCATCCTGCCTTGCCGAACTGGCGGACCATGCGGCACAGCGTCCCCAGCCAGAGGGCTGGGAGCAGCGCGCTGCATAGACCTCCGGCGCGGGATGGCTCATCCCCGCGTCTGCAGAGAACGCCTGATCAAGTCCAACGCGCACATCCCGATATTCGCTTCATCCCCGCGCCTGCGGGGAACGCTGCGGCACGGTAGGCGGTGAGGCCGCCGCGACTGTGAACTCCTCGTGCTCTTCCTTCGCCTTCATAATGGAAAATGATGAAGGCGAGGTGAGCAACTTCGGCTCCTTCTAGCCCGGCTGGTCGCGACGTTCGAGCCGATCCAGGCGCTCGCTGATGGCATCGAGGCGGGATGCGGTGATGGCGGCGGCCTCGGGGTCGCCTGCGACGTCGCGGCAGATGCGGTTAATTCCGATCTCGATGGCAGTCAGCCAGAGGCCCTGCTCCAGCTGTGTCTGGCGGATGGTGCGCAGCATGGTCGGCACTAGGTTGTCGGATTCGTCAGGCATATCCGTTGCTCGTGTCGGTGATGTCGTCACGCTGGGCACAGATTGCACCCAGCATTTCGGAGAAGGCCGGAGAGCCGCGTTTCGGGCCTCGATCGCCATCCGCTTGCCGGCGACGGGCAGGACGGGTCAAGGTGTGCGTAGCACCCGCGCAGCAGCCTTGATACGGTCTGGTCGGCGCTGGCCTACCCATGAGGTCAATGGTGATCGGCGTTGGTTCATCCCCGCGCCTGCGGGGAACGCAAGGTTCCAATGCTCAGGGCTGGTCGTGCAGCTCCAGGCGGCGCTCCAGGGTCTCGATCCTGGCTGTCAGTCCGTCCAGGCGCTGGTGCTCCTGGGCGGCATCCACGGCATCGTTGCCCACGTCACGCCGGATCATCGCAATGTTGATCTCGATCCGCGCCAAGCGGGTCCCATGCTCAACCTGGGCATGGCGCATAGCCGTGATGTCGGTTCGCATCGCCCGCACCAGTTCCAGCACCAGGTTATCGGGTTCGTCAGGCATGTTCGTTGCTCCTGTTGGTGATGTTGCCATGCTGGGCACCGATTGCACCCAGAACTTCGGGGCGAGGCCAGGGCCGCACTCGGTGGTCGACCATGCAATTTGCTGCCGGGGTCGACGGCGATCAGTGCCCTGCTGCTGCCGCTCAGCGAGCCCTCTGGGGAGCGCTGCAGCGGGGATGCCAGGGGGAGTTGTCCAACGTGACCGGATCAGGAGCATCGGAGATGAGCGAGCGGCAACCCTGGCCGAGGAAGGAGCTCATATCCATCGGCGGTCCAGAGATGCCGATGGTCCAGCGCGTCAGCCAACATCTTGCGAACGGTTCATCCCCGCGCATACGGGGAACGCGGATCGCTGACCGGGCCGTAGATGGTCACCAGCGGTTCATCCCCGCGCCTGCGGGGAACGCCGACTCCCACCGTGACCGCCAGCCACCCGGACCGGTTCATCCCCGCGCCTGCGGGGAACGCATAGTCGGATGCCGCCGGGACATGCGGCGTCGAGTTGAGCCCGCTCGCAATGGCATTGAGCAGCGCCGCGCGCCGGTTATGCGGCAAGGTCGCGGAGAGGATGATGCTGCTGCCGCCCAGCATGGCGTGGAAGGTCAGCAGGCGATCCAGTTCTGCCGACATATAGGGATCGTAGGCATGGGCTTCGTCCACGATCAACACTTTACGGGAGAGGCCGAACAGCCGCAGCGCTCCATAGCGCGCCGCCAGCACTGCCAGCAGCGCCTGATCGATCGTGCCGACGCCGACATGTGCGAAGAACACACGCCGGCGTTCCTCCGCGAGCCATGCCGCGCACTGCGCTGAAGCCGCATCCGCCGCATCCGCCGCTTCCCGCTCCGGGCCGGCGGCGGCTTTAACCAGGATGCTGCCCTGGAACAGATCGTTCAGCGCGGCGCGCCCATGCGCGAGTGCCAGGGAGGGTCGCGCATCGGGCGTGAAGAGCCGGCGATAGCTCTCGGCTAAACGATCGAACATCGCGTCCGCCGTCGCCATGGTAGGCAGCGCCATGAACAGTCCGTCCGCCCGGCCATCGGCGATCAGGCGGTGGGCCAGAAGCAACGCGGCTTCGGTCTTGCCGCCGCCGGTCGCGTCTTCGATGATGACCGACACCGCGCCCTCCGGCAGCCTCAGCGCCTCGGCCAGCGCCTGCATCGGGGTTGGCGTCTCGATATGCGGCATCAGCCCGGAGAGGCCCTGCATCAGGCTGGGCCGAGCCGGCAGCAGGCCGCTTTCCGTCACCGCAAGCAGCGCTCGCTGCTGGGCCAAGGGCCAATACCGCTCAAGTGACGTGACGGCGGCGCCTTCGTATTCGAACCATTGGGTTGCCGAGCCGATCCAGTCGCAGAGGGTAGTGATGCCGGCAAGCCACCAGCTCGCGACGACGGCGGTCCCCTTCGGCGGCACTCCGAGCGGAGGCGGCTCGAGCAGGTCGGCAGCTGCCCGCGCGAAGGCGCGTGCGGCGTCGAGGCAGGGTAGGCACACGATGTGCGCCTGAGGCGGCGGCGGGCACTCGACGGGCCGTCCGTGATGGCCGGCGATCGCGCCGAGCAAAGCCTTGATCGGCGCATCCGCCCAGCCAGGAAAAACCCTTCGGAGCGTAACGAAGATTTCGCCGTCCAGCAGCAGGCGCAATCCGAGTTCGTCGTGGCGCGGCCCTGAGACATTACAGTATGAGCCAAGTGCCGGCGGCCAATGGTCTGGCGCCTTCGCCTGGAACGGGCGCGAGAACTTGCCGATATCGTGCAGCGCCATCAGGAACACGACCGCGCGGATGAACGCCTCGGTCGTCCAACCGCAGGATTTCGCGATGCCTTGTGCGGCGGTCGGATGCGCGCGTAGCAGTGCTTCGGCTACCGCCGCGACATCCAGGCCATGGCAGGCGGCAGGGTGCCACCTCGCCGCGGCTCCCTCTGGCGGCCTTGCCTTTCCCCAAAAGTCCAGGAACGACGCCAACTATGCTATCCTCCACATGAAGGCAGCGCTGCGCCGACCCTGCCTGCTGTCCGCATGCTGACGAACGGAGCCTGACCAGCATAGTCCTGCTCGGGGTGCGGTGTGCTGACCGATACTCCCGTTGCTTCGAAATCACGGTCGGTATCCAATACGCAACGAATGCTGAACGATTTCCGTGGTTTCGTGGTGAACTCAGACCATGACCCGCCTCTCCAGCTCGGCCATGACGTCGTCGCGGGTGCCGAGATACCGGCCATCCAGGGACGTGACGGCACGAAGGCCGAGGCTGTTGCTCAGGAAAACCGCTTCCGCCCGGAACAGTATCTCCGGGCGTAGCGGCGTCTCGATCATGTCGCACCGTTCGATCAGCAGTTCCCGCATGGTGCCGGGCAGTGCGCCGTCGGTGACGGGCGGCGTCATCAGCCGGCCGCGGTCCAGCACGACCACGTTCGCGCTTGAGGCCTCCGCGATCATGCCGCGCGTGTTGAGCAGCAGCGCGTCGTCCGCGTCCCGCCGGTCCGCCTCCATCCGGGCCAGCACGCCGTCGAGGTAGTTCAGCGACTTGATCCGTGACAACGGCGACGCCTCGTTGCGCCGCGTCACCGTGCACAGGATCGCGCGCACATCCCTTGGTATCGCCGGCATCGCACCGGCCGTGATCAATGTAGTCGGGCGCGACAAGGCAGGCGGCAGCACCCCGCGCGGCGCCGGCCCACGCGACAAGGTGAGCCGCGCGACGCCGTCCTCCGCCCCGTTGGCGGCAGCGGTCGCCACGAACGCGGTGGCGAGTGTCTCGTCGCTCCACGGCAGCGGGATCTCCAGGAGGGCGGCGCCGTGACGCAACCGGCGCAGATGCCGGTGCAGTTGCGCCGGCTGGCCCCCGGCGAGGCGCACCGTCTCGAACACCCCGTCGCCGAGGGTGTAGCCGCGGTCAGCAGGATCGATCCTGGCGTCGTCCGCGGGCAGCAGCGTGCCGTTCAGCCAGCAGCTCACCGCGACGGACCGCCGAAGCCATCGATGATCGGGCGCAACTTCAGCTGCATCTCCTCATATTCCCCGGCGGGATCGGAGTCGGCCACGATGCCGCCGCCGGCCTGCGCGATCAGCATGGTCTCCGTCACGACGAGGGTGCGGATGACCATGCTGCTGTCCATCGCGCCGTCGAAACCGATCCAGGCGATGCTGCCGCAATAGGGGCCGCGACGGGCTTCCTCCAGCTCGTAGATGATCTCCATCGCGCGGATCTTGGGTGCGCCGGTGACCGAGCCGCCGGGGAAGGCGGCGCGCAGCAGGTCGACCGGACCGAGCCCGGGACGCAGCTGCGCCTCGATCGCTGAGACGAGATGGTGGACGGTGGCGAAGCTCTCCACCTCGCACAGCGTCGGCACGCTTATGCTGCCGATCTCGGCAACCTTGCCGAGGTCGCTGCGCATCAGGTCCACGATCATCAGGTTTTCCGCACGGTCCTTTGGACTAGCGGAAAGCTCGGCGCGCAGCCGGCGGTCGGTCTCGGGATCGGCGCCGCGCGGTCGCGTGCCCTTGATCGGCCGCGTCTCGACCTGGCCTGACGGATCGAGGCGCAGGAAGCGTTCGGGCGAGGCGCTGGTGACCGCCAGTCCGGCGCCGCAGCCCAGGAAGGCCGCGAACGGCGCGGGGCTTAGCGCGCGCAGCTTCCGGTAGATCTCGGCCGCGGCTATCCCCGGCGGCCGGGGTGCCAGGCTGCGGGCGGTGAAGTTGGCCTGGAAGATGTCGCCGGCGCGGATGTACTCCAGCACCTTTCCGACCCGCGCCTCATAAGCGGACCGGCTCAGCTCCGGCGTCCAGGAAACCGAAGCGATGGGGCCATGCGATGGCCTTGCGGGATGGCGCAGCAGCGCGAGCATCTCGTCCGCACGCGCCGCCGCACGCCGCGAACGGCGCTTCGGTTCGGTTTCGGGGAAGCCGGAGGAGAGCAGCCAGCAGTTTTGCTCGCGCGCGTCGAAGGCGAGCACCACGTCGTAGAAGCCGAAACTCATGTCGGGCATGCCGAACGAGTTGGGGTGGCGCGCCGGCAGGACTTCCAGTGCGCCGCCCAACTCGTAGCCCAGGAACCCGACGGCACCGCCCGCGAAAGGCACCGGCGCCTGTCCGGGTTCGATCCGCCAGCGCGCCAACTCGGCCTGCAGGAAGGCGAAAGGATCGCCACTCAAGCGACGCCCGCCGATCGTGATCCTGCCGTCCACGGCCTCGATCACGCTGAACGGCCTGATGCACAGGTAGCTGTAGCGACTGCGCGGGTCCGATGACGCCGCGCTGTCGAGCCATGCGACGAACGGCTCGTCCGCAAGTGCCGCGAACGCATCGGCGGCGGGACGGTAGGCGATCTCCTGGACGTCAAGCATTGGTGTCCCCGGCGCTGGCGGACGCTGCGGGATCCTTGCCTTGCGGGCTGCTTGCTGACAAGCAGGGCACGACCGGTTGCGTCATGCCCCTGGGAGGTCAGCTTGCCGGAGGTGATCGTCAGCGCGCGGGGGATCGGCAAGTCCTTCGACGGGCAGGCAGTGCTGTCGGACATATCGCTCGAGGTCGAGCGGGGTGAGCTGGTCTCGGTCATCGGGCCGTCCGGTTGCGGCAAATCCACGCTGCTGCGCTGCCTCAACCTGCTGGAGCGGCCGGACAGCGGGACGGTCGCGGTCGCGGGGGTCGCGATCTCGCGCCAGCCGGGCCGGCGATGGACGCGCGCCGACGAGCGGCTGGCGCATCGGCTGCGCGGCGCGGTCGGCATGGTGTTCCAGGGCTTCAACCTGTTCCCGCATCGCACTGTGCTGGAGAACGTCATGCTGGCGCCGGTCGCGGTGAAGGCGACGGGCAAGCCGCAGGCGAGGGCGGAGGCGCTGGCGCTGCTCGACAAGGTCGGCCTGGCCGCGGTCGCCGACCGTTATCCGGTCACCCTGTCCGGCGGCCAGCAGCAGCGCGCCGCCATCGCGCGCGCGCTCGCGATGGACCCCAAGGTCATGCTCTACGACGAGCCGACCTCGGCACTTGACCCGCTCCTGACCGACGAGGTGCTGTCGGTCATGCGCCAGCTCGACCGCGACGGCATGACCCAGATCGTGGTCACCCACGAGATGCCGTTCGCCCGCGCGGCGTCCGACCGGGTGGTGTTCATGCAGGACGGCCGCATCGTGGAGATCGCAGATCCGGAGGTCATGTTCGCCAACCCCGCCGCGGCCGAGACGCGGCGTTTCCTGAGGAACGGTCCGTGACGCGGCGGCTCCTGCTGCTGGCCGGGATGCTGCTGTCCAGTCAGGGCGCGGGCGCGGCGGAGCCGCTGCGCTGGGGGGCCGATGCGCAGTCCGGCGCGCCCTACGTGTTCCACGATCCCGCCGACCAGTCGCGCGTCACCGGCTACGAGACCGAGATCATCGCCGAGGTCGCCGCACGCCTCGGACGCCAGCCGATACTGGTGCAGAACGACTGGGACGGGCTGATCCCCGGCCTGCAGCGCGGCCTCTATCAGGTGGTCATCGACGGCATCGAGATCACGCCGGAGCATGCCCGGGCGGTCGATTTCTCGCGGCCGTACTATCGCAGCTTCGAGCAGATCGTGGTGCGGCGCGACCAGGTCGGGCTGGATACGCTGGCAGCCCTGCACGGCCACGTGGTCGGCACGCTGAAGGCGAGCCTGGCCGACCGCATCCTGCAACGACAGCCGGGCCTGTCGGTCCGCCTCTATGACGAGGAGATCAATGTCTACGCCGATCTCGCCTCGCACCGGCTCGACGCAGTGCTGCTGGACTGGCCGATCGCGCTGTACTATGCGCAGCCGGATCCACGCCTGAAGCTGGTCGGCGCACCGGTGAGCGAGCTGTCCTACGGCATCGCGATCCCGAAGAGTCAGGACGTGTTGCGGGGCCGGATCGATACCGCGCTGGAGGCGATGCAGCGGGACGGCACGCTGCACCGGATCCTGTCGCGCTGGAACCTCTGGAACGCCACCATGGCCGCGGCCTTCGGAGACGACACCAGCGCGAGCGTGCCGCCGTCGGCCTGGCAGCGCTACCTGGAGGCCACCGCGCCGATCCTCGGATGGCACGACCGGCTGCGCCGCTATGCCGGTTTCCTGCCGCTGATCGGACGTGGCGCCGCGCTGACGCTCGCGGTCTCGGCCTGCGCGATGCTGCTGGCGGTCGCGGCCGGGCTGCTGCTGGCGCTGGCACGGCGATACGGGCCACGATCGGTCGCGATCGCGGCGACCCTCTACGTCGAGATCGTGCGCGGCACGCCGCTGCTGATCCAGATCCTGTTCATCTTCTATGGCCTGCCGGGGCTGGGCATCCGGCTCGATCCGTTCCTGGCCGGCGTGGTGGCGCTCGGCCTGAACTACGGCGCCTACGAGGCGGAGAACTACCGCGCCGGCCTGCAGTCGGTGCCGCACGGCCAGAGCGAGGCGGCGATGGCGCTAAACATGACGCCGGCGCAGACGCTGCGACACGTGGTGGTGCCGCAGGCATTCCGCTTCGTCGTCCCGGTAATGACCAACGATTTCATCTCGCTGCTGAAGGATTCATCCCTGGTCAGTGTTATTACGCTCTCGGAACTCAGCCAGACCTATGTGCGGCTCTCCACAACCTACTATGATTATTTCGGGACCGGCTTGATGATCGGCGCGGCCTACCTGCTGCTCGGTCTGCCTTTCGTGCATCTCGCGCGCCTGGCCGAACGCAGATTGTCGGCCGGTCGGGTGATGGTCCGTCGTTGAGCCTGGTCCAGGGCGGGTGAGCGATAACCGGGCGTGAGGAAACAGAGGCACATGTTGGTGGATCAGCAGGCGGATCCCGTCGCGCGGTGGTTCCGCGAGGCGGAGCGGCAGCACCGGGCGGGCAACGTCGCCGAGGCCTGCCGCGACGTCGCACTCGGCCTGTCCGGCGACCAGGGGCTCGCCGGGACGACGCCGGTGCTGTCCGACTACGAAGCACTGTATCGCGAGGTGCCGAGGCTTGCCGCGCGCCTGGCGTCGCCGCAACGTGCCGGTTGCCTGGCGGGCTTCCTGACCGTGCTCGGGCAGCAGGACCTGGCCGGCGTCATGCTGTCGCGCTACCTTGAGCTTGCTCCCGCCGCCGAGGATGGGGATGCCGCGCGCGCACACCTGTGGCTGCGCGAGGCGCTCGGCTTCGAGGCTGCCGGCAACCCGGCGTCCGCCGCGGCGAGCGTCGCGCGCCTGCTCGGGCTCGGACAGCCGCCGGCGGACCCGCTGCTGGCCCATTTCGGCCGCATGCTGGCCAGCGAGAACCCGGGCGTGGTGGTCGGATTGGCCAACATGCTGCTCGGGCGTGGCTTCCGCTGGGAGGCGAGGCTGCTGTTCGCGCGTTACGTGAGCCTGGCACCGGACGTGGTCGACCACGAGGGCGTGTTCGACATGCTCAACCGGCTGTCCGCCGAACATCTGCTCAACCTCGCGATCGGCCAGGAGGAGGTCAAGCAGCACGACCAGGTGGACCGGCTGCTGCGCCGGGCCCTGTCCCACGATCCCGGCCCGGAACGGCTTCAGCTCGCATCGCTCGGATCCGACCTGCTGTCGCCGGCGGCGATCGAGGCGGTGCTGGGCCAGGTGCGCCATCCTTCCACGGTCTATTGCCTGCAGGCCCTGTGCGGATTGCGCGGCGCGGTCGGGGCCGCAGCCCTGTGCAACACCTGGCTGCGTCCCTACGAAGCCGCCGCGTAGCGCCTCGCGCAGCGCCCGGCCAATCTGCCAGGAGCATCCCTGCCAGGAGCATGTCGGTCGGTGTCGTCACAGGCTTGCCTAGCGTGCGCGGCGGGATTACATAGGTTTCATACCTTATCTTCCGCACGTTTGGGGGGTGGCCGTCACGGGCCGCCTTTTTTGCTTTGGACGCAGATCTTCCACATCTGATCGGGCTAGAGGCCCGCATCGCCGCCCTGGTCGCACCGGCCGTCACCGAGCTCGGCTACGAGCTGGTCCGTATCGCCGTGCTCGGGAAAGACCGGCCGACGGTGCAGATCATGGCCGACCGTGCCGACGGCACGCTGATCGGCGTCGACGACTGCGAGGCGATCAGCCGCGCCGTCAGCGCCGTGCTGGACGTGGACGACCCGATCCCCGGCGCCTGGGAGCTGGAGGTCAGCTCGGCGGGGATCGACCGGCCGCTGACCCGGATGAAGGACTGGAACCGCTTCGCCGGCCATCAGGCCAAGGCGGAACTCAACATCCCGGTGGACGGGCGCAAGCGCTTCGCCGGCATCGTGCTCGGCGCCGCGGACGGACAGGGCCGGATGCGGCTCGATGACGGCTCGGAGGTCTCGCTGCCGCTCGGCGAGATGCGCCGGGCGCGGCTGGTGCTGACGGATGCCTTGATCGAGGCGTCGGCACGTATGATGAATGCGGCGCGCCCCAATGACGATACCGACGCCGAGGCAGCCGAGATCGGACCCGGCGCCGATGCGCCAGCCGATCGGGGGCCGGCACGAGGGCGCAAGCCGAACCACAAGACGCACTAGGGACATCCGAGGATCATCATGGACACTGCCGTCTCACGTCCTGAATTGCTGCTGGTCGCCGATGCGGTCGCTCGCGAGAAATCGATCGATCGCGAGGAAGTGTTGGAGGCGATGGAGCAGGCCATCCAGAAGGCCGGCCGCGCCAAATACGGCCATGAGAAGGACATCCGCGCGACCATTGACCGGCGCACCGGAGACGTGCGCCTCTCCCGTTGGACCGAGGCGGTGGAGACGGTGGAGAACGAGGAGACCCAGATCCCGGTCAACATCGCGCGCAAGTTCAAGGCCGACATCAACATCGGCGAGCACCTGGTCGACCCGCTGCCGCCGATCGACTTCGGCCGCATCGCTGCCCAGACCGCCAAGCAGGTGATCGTGCAGCGGGTGCGCGAGTACGAGCGCAAGCGCCAGTACGACGAGTTCAAGGATCGGATCGGCGAGATCGTCAACGGCACCGTCAAGCGCACCGAGTACGGCAACCTCATGGTCGAGATCGGCCATGCCGAGGCGCTGCTGCGCCGCGACGAGCTGATCCCGCGCGAGAGCTTCCGCAACAGCGACCGCGTGCGCGCTTACATCTACGACGTGCGCGACGAGCCGCGCGGCCCCCAGATCTTCCTCAGCCGCACCCATCCCGCCTTCCTGGCCAAGCTGTTCGCGCAGGAGGTGCCGGAGATCTATGACGGCATCATCGAGATCAAGGCGGTCTCCCGCGATCCCGGCTCGCGTGCCAAGATGGCGGTGATCTCGCGCGACAGCTCGATCGACCCGGTCGGCGCGTGCGTCGGCATGCGCGGCTCGCGCGTGCAGGCGGTGGTGCAGGAGCTGCAGGGCGAGAAGATCGACATCATCCCGTGGAGCCCGCAGGCGGCGACCTTCGTGGTCAACGCGCTGGCGCCCGCCGAGGTGACCAAGGTGGTGATGGACGAGGAGGCCGGGCGCGTCGAGGTGGTGGTGCCGGACGAGCAGCTCAGCCTGGCGATCGGCCGCCGCGGCCAGAATGTGCGTCTCGCCAGCCAGCTCACCCGCTGGGACATCGACATCCTGACCGAGGCCGAGGAGAGCGAGCGCCGGCAGGAGGAGTTCCGCCGCCGGTCCGGCCAGTTCGTCGAGGCACTCGACGTGGACGACGTCATCGCCGGCCTGCTGGTCACCGAGGGCTTCAACTCGGTCGAGGAGCTGGCCTTCGTGCCGGTCGACGAGCTGGCCGACATCGAGGGCTTCGACGAGACCGTGGCCGAGGAGCTGATCCGTCGCGCGGAGACCTTCCTGGCCCGGCGCGACGAGCTGCTGAACGAGAAGCGCGTGGAACTCGGGGTCACCGACGAGGTGGCCGAGATAGGCGGCTTCTCGGTGCAGGCGCTGGTGACGCTCGGCGAGAAGGGGGTCAAGACCCTGGACGACCTCGCCGACCTCGCCGGCGACGAGCTGGTCGAGATCCTGGGTGCGGACGCGATCGACGAGGAAGCCGCCAACGAGATCATCATGGCCGCGCGGGCGCACTGGTTCGACGGTTCCGAGGTCGCCGCGGCACCCGATGGTGAGACCGACGAGGCGGCGGCGGAGGTTGCCGCGTCCGGCGAGGACCATGCCGGCGAGGAGGCTTCCCACGTCTGAGCCGGAGGACGACGACGACGACGATGGCGAGCGCGGTCCGCTGCGGCGCTGCATCGTCACGCGTACGCGGGCCGCTCCGGCCGGGATGATCCGTTTCGTCATCTCGCCCGATCGGGTCGTGACGCCTGATCTGGCCGCACGTCTGCCAGGACGGGGAATCTGGTTGAGCGCGCGAGGGGATGTGCTAGAAACCGCCCGGACGCGGGGCGCGTTCGCTCGTGCCGCCCGTGGATTGGTAACGGTTCCTCCCGATCTCGCCGCGATGCTGCAGGAAGGCCTGCTGCATCGTATCGCCGATCTGCTTGGTCTCGCACGTCGCGCGGGCCAGGCGGTCAGCGGCTACGGCAAGGCGCGGGAGTGGATCACGGCCCGCAAGGCCGGCCTGATCGTCCAGGCATCGGACGGCAGCGTGGACGAGCGGGTACGCCTGCTCTCCGGCGCGCGCGATCTGCCGGTCGTGTCGAGCATGGCCGGAACGACACTGGGTGCGATCTTCGGTCGCGACCATGTGGTGCACGTAGCCGTGACGGCGGGGGCCTTGGCCGACCGGTTAGTCGCGGAGAATGGACGTTATGCGGGACTTGCCGGTCTGGCTTCTGCCAGTCGGGCGGTACCGGTCCGACGGGACGATCCCGCGGATGGGCTGGAACAGGCGGGTATATGAGCGAAGGCAACGATCAGGATCAAGCCAAGGGGCGTCTGTCCCTGCGGCCGGCGGGCCGTCTGGAGCTGGGGCGCACCGTCGATGCCGGCTCCGTCCGACAGAGCTTCAGCCATGGCCGCTCGAAGGTGGTCCAGGTTGAAGTACGCAAGAAGCGCGGTCCGGGACCGGCGCCAGCGCCAGGTGCGGGTGGTGCTGCCTCGGGTCGTGGACCCGGTCCTGCATCGACGCGACCGGCCGGTGCCGGACGTGCCCTGACCGCATCGGAGCTCGCCACCCGCCAGCGCGTGCTGGAGGAGCAGCAGAAGGAAGCGGCTCGTCGCGAGACCGAGCGTCGCGAGCAGGAAAAGATATCGATCCTGTCCGCCGCCGAGGAAGCGCGCCGCCGCGACGACGATGCCCGCCGCGCAGCCGAGGAGCAGGCCCGCGAGTCTGCCAAGGCCGAGGCGCGTGCCCGTGACGAGGCCGCTGAGGTCGCCCGCCACGCCACCCATGCGGCGCGCGAGGCGCAGGAAGCCGCCCGGCACGACGCCCTGCACGGGTCGCAGGACGAGGCGCCCCGCGCGCTGAACTCCGACACCACCCCACCGGCCACCGGCGTGAACCGGTCCGGCGTACAGATCATCCCGCGCGGTCCGGCGGAGGCACTGCGTCCGCTCGCAGAACGTGCGACCATGGCCCCGGGATCTGCTTCCACCGGCATCGCGCCGGCGGCGCCCGGAAGCACCACGGCAGCTGGCGAGACGCTCCGCCTGAAGCCGAACCGCCCCGAGGACGACGACAGCCGCCGCTTCGGCGCGCCGCGTCGTCCGGGTGCCGCGCTTCCGGTGCGCAAGGTGCCGGTGGTTGCCCCCAAGAAGGTTGGCGACCGTCGTGCCACCGGCCGTGTCGACGTGCAGGCCGCGATCGAGGGCGAGGACGAGAAGACCCGTTCGCTCGCCTCGGTCCGCCGCCAGCGCGACCGCGAGCGCCGCCAGGCCGAGCTGGAGCGCCTGCGCGCCGACCAGGTGCGGGTCGTGCGCGACGTGGTGCTGCCCGAGACCATCAGCGTGCAGGAACTCGCCAACCGCATGGCGACCCGCGCCGCCGACGTGATCAAGTCGCTGATGAAGATGGGCGTGATGGCGACCGTCACCCAGTCGCTGGACGCCGACACCGCCGAGCTGGTGGTGCAGGAGTTCGGTCACCGCGTTCGTCGCGTCTCCGAGAGCGATGTCGAACTCGGGATCGAGGGCGAGCTGGACGAGGACACCGATCTCGCCCCCCGTCCGCCGGTGGTGACGATCATGGGCCATGTCGACCACGGCAAGACCTCGCTGCTCGACGCGTTGCGCGCGACCGACGTGGCGGGTGACGAGGCCGGCGGCATCACCCAGCATATCGGCGCCTATCAGGTCGAGCTGGAGAGCGGCAACCGCATCACCTTCATCGACACGCCCGGCCACGAGGCATTCACCTCCATGCGCGCCCGCGGCGCGTCGGTGACCGACGTTGTGGTGCTGGTGGTGGCCGCCGATGACGGCGTGATGCCGCAGACGGTCGAGGCGATCCGCCACGCGAAGGCGGCACACGCGCCGATCATCGTGGCCATCAACAAGATGGACAAGCCCGGCGCCAACCCGGACCGGGTTCGCCAGGAACTGCTCAAGCACGAGATCGTGGTCGAGGCGATGGGCGGTGACACCCAGGACGTCGAGGTCTCCGCGACCAAGCGCACCGGGCTGGACAAGCTGGAGGAGGCGATCCTGCTGCAGGCCGAGATCCTCGACCTGCGCGCCAACCCAGATCGGGCGGCGGAAGGCACCGTGATCGAGAGCCGTCTCGATCGTGGACGCGGTCCGGTGGCGACCGTGCTGGTGCAGAAAGGCTTCCTGTATCAGGGCGACATCATGGTGGCCGGCGCCGAGTGGGGCCGTGTCCGCGCGATGCTCGACGACAAGAACCGTCCGATCAAGGAGGCCGGCCCGTCCTCGCCGGTCGAGCTGCTCGGCCTGGCCGGTGTTCCCGGTGCGGGCGAGCCATTCGTGGTGGTCGAGAACGAGGCCCGCGCGCGCGAGATCTCGGAGTTCCGCCAGCGCAAGATCAAGGACAAGCAGGCGGCTGGCCACGTGGCGGCGCGCGGGACCCTGGACCAGATGCTGGCGCGCATCCAGGCCGGCGCGCAGAAGGAAGTCGCGGTCCTGATCAAGGCGGACGTGCAGGGCTCGGCCGAGGCGATCCAGGCCACCGTGCTCAAGCTCGAGCATGAGGAAGTCAAGGTCCGCGTGCTGATCGCGAGCGTCGGCCAGATCACGGAAAGCGACATCCAGCTCGCCCGCGCGTCGGACGCGGTGATCGTGGCGTTCAACGTGCGCGCCACCAGCCAGGCCCGCGAGCTGGCCACGCGGGACGGCGTCGACATCCGCTACTACTCGATCATCTACCAGGTGTCGGACGACATCGAGCAGCTCGTGCGCGGCAAGATCGCGCCCAAGCATCGCGAGAAGTTCCTCGGCTACGCCGAGATCCGCCGCGTGTTCGACATCACCAAGACCGGCAAGGTGGCGGGCTGCTACATCACCGAGGGCGTGGTCAAGCGCGGCTGCGGCGTGCGGCTGCTGCGCGACAACGTGGTCGTGCACCAGGGGGAGCTCAGCCAGCTCAAGCGCTTCAAGGACGATGTCCGCGAAGTGGCACGCGGCTACGAGTGCGGCCTGTCGTTCGCGGGCTTCAACGACCTGCGCGAAGGCGATGTCGTGGAGTGCTACGAGATGGAGCTGGTCCCGGCTTGAGCAAGAAGCCGGCCCGCGACACCGGGCGCGGCAAGATCGAGACACGCGGGCCGGCTGGGACGCCAGTCGGCCGCACGCGCTCGCGTCATGTGGCAGCCGGCCCCACGCAGCGGCAGCTCCGCGTCGCCGAAGAGATCAGGCACGTGCTGGCGGACCTGTTCACCCGCACCGAGTTCCGCGATCCGGAGCTGGCCGGCGTAGCGATCACGGTGACCGAGGTGCGGATCAGCCCGGGCCTCAAGCACGCGACCGCCTTCGTCACCCGCCTGGGCCGCAGCGACGTCGACGCGACGCTGCCGGCGCTCAAGCGGGCAGCACCGTTCCTGCGCGCGCAGGCCTCGCACGCCCTACGCCTGCGCGCCGTGCCGGAGATCCACTTCCAGCCGGACACCGCGATCGACTACGCGATGGAGATGGACGCGCTGCTGCGCTCGCCGGACGTGAAGCGCGACCTCGAATAACGGCTGGTGGGTTTGTTCGCGCCGATGCAACGCGATCGCTGGTCCGGCGTCAGCATCGCATGCGAGTGCATCACATCAATTGCGGCACCGAGTGCCCCTACGGCGGCCACCTGTTCGACGGCCAGACCAGCGGCCTCGGCCCATCCCGGCTGACCTGCCAGTGCCTGCTGATCGAGGCTGGCAGCGAACTGGTGCTGGTCGATACCGGCTTCGGCACCCGCGACGTGCGCGACGCGCGCAGCCGCATCGCCGGCTTCTTTCGCGCGGTGAACAACATCCGCTTCGATCCGCAGGAAACCGCGGTCGCGCAGATCCGGCGCCTCGGCCTGAAGCCCGAGGATGTCCGCCACATCGTGCTGACCCACCTCGATTTCGACCATGCCGGCGGCCTCGACGACTTTCCACAGGCCACCATGCACCTTTTCGAACCCGAGGCGCGTGCGGCACGCGAGCGGCGCAGCCTGCTGGCCCGGCGCCGGTTCCGGCCGCAGCAATGGCAGGACGGCGGACCCTGGCAGGAATATCCCGTCTCCGGCGAGCGCTGGTTCGGCTTCGAGACGGTGCGCGGGCTGCGCGGGCTGCCGCCCGAGATCCTGATGGTGCCGCTGCCCGGACACACCGCCGGCCATTGCGGTGTCGCGGTGCAGGGCGAGGCCGGCTGGAAGCTGCTCGCCGGCGATGCCTACTTCCATCACAGCGAGATCGACCAAACGCGTCCGGCGGTGCCGATCGGCGCCCGCGCCTACCAGCTCATGATGGAAGTGGACCATTCCAGGCGCGTCGAGAACCAGGCGCGCCTGCGTGACCTGGCCCGTGCCCACGGCGCCGGGATAGACATATTCTGCTCGCATGATCCCCACGACATGGACCGGCTGGCAAGTGCCGCCGCTGCCTGAAGACGGTCGCGAACCGACCGCCGACATCCTGGCCCAGCCCGCCGCGCCGATCCGGGTCTGCCTGCTCGGCGCTACCGGCACCATCGGTCGGGCGACGCTGCGCGCGCTTACGCGGCGCGGGCATGACGTGGTGTGCTTCGTCCGCCCCCGTCCGGCCAGGGTGCCGGCCAGCGCCCGCGCCGAGGTCCGCATCGTCGACATGGCCAGTCCCGTTGCCATCGCCCGCGACGGGTTTCGCGGCGAGCGCTTCGACGCCGTGGTGTCCTGCATGGCCTCGCGCACCGGCGCGCCGCGGGATGCCTGGGCCGTCGATCATCAGGCGCATGTCAACATGCTCGCGGCCGCGCGAGACGCCGGCGTCGGCTGCTTCGTCCTGCTCTCCGCGATCTGCGTGCAGAAGCCGCTGCTGGCGTTCCAGCACGCCAAGCTGGCGTTCGAGGCGGCGTTGATCCGCTCCGGCCTCACCTACTCGATCGTCCGTCCGACCGCGTTCTTCAAGTCGCTGTCCGGGCAGGTCGAGCGGGTGAGGCGGGGCAGGCCGTTCCTGGTGTTCCGGGACGGTACGCTGACCGCGTGCAAGCCGATCAGCGACGGCGATCTTGCCGATTATCTCGCGGATTGCCTGGAGGACCACCGTCGCTGGAATCGCGTGCTGCCAATCGGCGGGCCGGGCGAGGCGATCACCCCGCGCCAGCAGGGCGAAGCCCTGTTCGCGCTGCTGGGCCGCAAGCCGCACTTCCGCCAGGTGCCGGTGGCGCTGCTCGACGGCATCATCGGCACGCTGGGCGTCACCGCCCGTCTCGTGCCATCCCTCGCGGAGAAGGCGGAACTGGCGCGGATCGGTCGCTACTACGCCACCGAGTCGATGCTGGTGCTGAACCCCGAGACCGGCCGCTACGACGCCGCCGCCACGCCCTCGACCGGGACCGAGACACTGTTCGATTTTTACAAGGCGCTGGTGGCCGGCGGCGCGGCGCCGGAACGCGGGGACCATGCCGTGTTCTGACGCGCGGCCGCGGTTCCTCGGCCGCTACTCAACCGTTCAGGAACTTCCGCAGCAAGGCTCCCGTATCGGCGGTCGAGGCATCCTCGCCGCTCCGCGCGGGGACCTTGAAGATGCCGTGGGCGCGCGCCACCGGCTGGCCATCCGCCATCATGACCTCGCTCGCGAACACCATGCCGCGGGTGACCTTCACGATCTCGGCGGTGGCCTCGACCCATGACCCTTTCGGCGTCGGCGCGAGGTAGTCCAGCGAGAGGCTGATGGTCGGCAGGATCAGCGTGCCGAGCAGATGCTCGAACTGGGCGGCCAGTCCCATATGCACGTCGCAGAACGTCGCCAGCATGCCGCCGTGGCAGTTGCCCGCCGGGTTGCAGTGCCGCGCTTCCACACGGAACCCCGCGACCAGCTTTTCGCCCTCGGCCCGTACCCAGAGCGGGCCGCACATCGCATTGAAGCCCGTCGGCCCCAGCATCGGGAGCTCGACGAAGCCCGGCGGCGGATCGCCGATCCCGGGCTCGCTCATTCCCGGCGCACTGCGGAGGCCAGTTGCAGCGCCAGCGTCATGTCGCCGTCGACGCGAAGCTGGCCGCTCATGTAGGCGGTGGTCGGGTCGAGGCTGCCCTCGATCAGCGCGTCGAGGTCGTCGGCGGAGATCGAGACCCGGCAGTCCGCCGGCCCGTCCACGTTGCCCACCGCGCCGTCATCGGCGTGGATCACGCCGGCCTCGCCCAGGTTGAGCGTCCACGGCCGGGTCAACTCGGAATCGCCGGACGCGACATCGCGCACCCGTCCAGTCAGCTCCTGCAAGGTCGGCATCGGGGCAGGGGTTCCTCTCGGGATGGCGCGGTCAGAAGGCCGCCGCGTCGAGCGCCATGGTTGAGTGCTTGCCCGACTTGATCGCCAGGAACAAGGCGGTCGCCTGCGGCAGGATGCGGTCGCTGAAGAACTGCGCGGAGACCAGCTTGGCGCGATAGAAGCCCGCATCCGCGTCCGCATCGGCCGCGTCGGCCAGCCGGGCATGCGCGATCGCCGCCGAGCGCAGCCACATCGCCCCCATCCCGACCAGTCCAAGCAGGCGCAGATAGTCCGTCGCCGCGGCACCGGCCTCCTCGGCATCCTTCAGCGACGCGCGCGCGATCTGCCCGGTGGCGAGCTGCAGGGCGCCGAAGGCACGCTCCAGCGCCTCGGCCAGCTTGCCCACCTTCGCGTCCTTCTTGCTCTCGGCGATCAGGTCCGAGACCGGATGGAAGAAGCGGCGCAGGTAGCGGCCCGCATGCGCCGGCATCTTGCGGCCGACCAGGTCGAGCGCCTGGATGCCGTTGGTGCCCTCGTAGAGCATGGCGATGCGGGCATCGCGGACGTACTGCTCGACGCCGTGCTCGCGGATGTAGCCATGGCCGCCATAGACCTGCACGCCGATGCTCGCCGCCTCGAAGCCGAGGTCGGTGAACAGCGCCTTCACCACCGGCGTCATCAGCGCCACGAAGTCGGCGGCCTCCTCGCGCTCGGCGGCGTCCTCGGCGTGGGCGGCGAGGTCCATCGCGCGCGCGACCCAGATGCCGACCGCGCGGCAGCCCTCGGCGGACACCCGCATCGTCATCAGCATGCGGCGCACGTCCGGATGCACGATGATCGGGTCGGCGGCCAGCTCGGGATGCCTCGCCCCGTTCAGGGCGCGGCCCTGCAGCCGCTCGCGGGCGTACGCGACCGCGCTCTGGTAGGCCGCCTCCGCGACGCCGATGCCCTGGATGCCGACGCCGAGCCGCTCGGCGTTCATCATCGTGAACATCGCCTGCATGCCCTTGTTGGGCGTGCCCACCAGCCAGCCCTGCGAGTTCTCGAAGCTGATCTGGCAGGTGGCGGAAGCCTTCAGCCCCATCTTGTGCTCGAGCCCGGTGCAGTACAGCCCGTTGCGCGGACCGACGGCGCCGTTCTCGCCCTCCAGGAACTTCGGCACCAGGAACAGGCTGATGCCCTTCACGCCTGCGGGCGCACCGGGCGTCCGTGCCAGCACCAGGTGGACGACGTTCTCGGTCAGGTCGTGGTCGCCGGCGGAGATGAAGATCTTCGCCCCGTCCAGCCGGTAGCTGCCATCGTCCTGCGGCACCGCGCGGGTGCGCAGCAGGCCGAGGTCGGTGCCGCAATGCGCCTCGGTCAGGCACATGGTGCCGGACCATTCGCCCGATATCATCTTCGGCAGGTAGCGCGCCTTGAGCTCGTCGGAGCCATGGTCCTTGAGCGACTGCACCGCGCCGTGGGTGAGGCCGGGATACAGGCTGAAGGAGAGGTTGGTGGCGCAGATCATCTCCTCGACCAGCTTGTTGACGCTCTCGGGCAGGCCCTGGCCGCCATGCGCCGGGTCCTCCGCCAATGCCGTCCAGCCGCCGTCGCGGAAGTGCGCGTAGGCCTCGCGGAAGCCGGCCGGCGTGCGCACCACGCCGTTCTCGAGCCGGCAGCCCTCCATGTCCCCGGGCGCGTTCAGCGGCAGCAGGATGTCGGTGGCCATCCGGCCGGCCTCCAGCAGCACGCTGTCGACGGTATCGGCGTCGAAGTCGCGGAACGCGGGCAGGGCGGCGAGGCCGGCGAAATCGTGCAGCTCGTGCAGCACGAAGCGCATGTCGCGCAGCGGGGCGGTATAGGTCTGCATGGCATCGTTTCCTGGGCGCTAGAGCATGATCACTTCGATCATGCTCTGCTTGACTGAGAAAAGAGCAGCTTTATCAGCTGCCTGGGATCGCGAAGCGATTCCAGTCAGACTGACGCTGCTCTAGTTTCTGAGGGGCTTGCCGGTTTCGAGCATGTGTTCGATCCGGGCCAGGCTCGGGCCGGTGCGGATCAGCCGCATGAACGCGCTGCGTTCCAGTTCCAGCAACGATTTTTCCGTGATCGCCGCGGTGGGGTCGGCATCGGCGCCGCCGCTCAGCACGCCGGCCAGCGCGTCGGACACGGTCATGTCGTGCGCGGTGGCCAGGCCCTGCTTGCGGAAGGCTTCGGCCGCCATGCGCAGTGCCACGTGCCCGGACGGACCCGGCAGGCGGAACTCGGGCGGGGTCGGCGGCACGTAGCCCTCGACCATCGACAGCGCGCGCGCCTTGGCGTCGGCGAGCAGCCGGTCGCGGTTCATGGTGATGCCGTCGCCCTCGCGCAGGAACAGCAGCCGCCTGGCCTCGTCGGCGGACTTCGACGCGGTCGCGGTGCTGACGGTCTCGAACACCTTGCTCACCGCCGGCATCGGACCGTGCGGGGTTGCCGGCGCGTCCCGCCAGCGCGCCAGCATCTCGCCGTTGCCACCCCAGCCGGGCACCAGCCCGACGCCGCATTCGACCAGCCCGATATAGAGCTCGGCATGCGCCTGCACCGCGTCGGCATGCAGCACGATCTCGCAGCCGCCGCCGAGGGCCAGGCCCGCGGGCGCCGCGACCACCGGGAACGGCGCGTATTTCATCGCCTTGAACACCTGCTGGCCGGAGCTGACCAGCTTCTCGATCTCGCCCCAGGCGGCGATGTTGGCGGCGAACAGCGCCAGGCCCAGGTTGGCGCCGGCGGAGAAGTTTGCGGCATCGGTGTAGAGCACCAGCGCCTTGTACTGCTCGCGGACCAGGGCGACCGTCTTGCCGAGCAGGCCGAGCACCTGCTCCTCCATCGAGTTCATCTTGCTGTCGATCTCGAAGCAGACCACGCCGTCGCCGAGGTCCCAGGCCGCGGCGGAACCGTTCTTCAGCAGCGGCGGTCCGGCCCGCTTGATGTCTTCCAGCAGCACCACGCCGGGCGCGCGCACGATCGGATGGTAGCTTCCGTCGATGCCGAACTGCAGGCGCCCGGCTGCTTCGGTCTTGTAGAAGGTCTGCTCGCCGACGCGTTCGAGCAGGTCGGGCACCGTGTCGCCCTCGCGCCGCAGGCGGGCGGCGACGGCGGCCGGGCCGAGGCGGTCGAGCAGTTCGAACGGACCCTGCTTCCAGTTGAAGCCGAGGCGCATGGCGTCGTCCACGGCGACGATGTCGTCGGCGATCGCCGGCACCAGGCTCGCGGCATAGGCCAGCGTCGAGCCCATCACTTTCCAGGCGTACACCCCGAGCTTGTGGTCCGAGGCGAGCAGGGCGCGCGGATCGCGGGCGAGTGCGGTAGGCAGCTCGGCGCGGCGGGACGGCTCGTACTCTCCCGTGACCAGTCCGATGGACTCCCTGACCTTTCCGGCGGTGCGGTTGATCCGGTAGAAACCGCCGCGGCCCTTTCGGCCGGTCAGCCCCTGCTCGATCATCCGGGTGATCAGCGGGGTCTCGCGCAGCAGCACACGGAACGGATCGTCCGCCGGCAGCGACGCCTTCATGCTGGCGTTGATGTGCGGCATCAGGTCGAGCCCGACCAGGTCGATCAGCCCGAACACGCCGGTCTTGGGGATGCCCAGGCCGCGGCCCATGGCGGCGTCGGCCTCCTCAACGGTGAGGCCCGCATCCATGGCTTCCAGCACGGCGCGCTGCAGCCAGTAGGTGCCGATCCGGTTGGCGATGAAGCCGGGCGTGTCATGCGCCCGCACCACGCTCTTGCCGAGGCGGCGATCGCAGAAGTCGCTGATACGCGTTACCAGATCAGCATCCGTCTGCGGCGAGGCGACCACTTCCAGCAGGCGCATGTAGCGCGGCGGGTTGAAGAAGTGGGTGATCAGGAAATCGCGCGCGACGTTGTCCGGCAGCCCCTCGATGAGCTGCGCGAGCGGGATGGTGGAGGTGTTGGAGCTGATCGCGGTGCCGGGACGGCGATGTTCCTCCAGCTTGCGGTACAGCGCCTGCTTGATGTCGAGCCGCTCGACCACCGCCTCGATGATCCAGTCGCAGTCGGCAATACGGGAGAGGTCGTCGTCGATGCAGCCGGTCTCGATCAGCTTGGCTGCCTGCGGCGACATCAGCGGCGCCGGATCGGTCTTGAGCAGGCGCGCGACGGCATCGCGGGCCACCTGATCACGCGCCCCGTCCGGCTGCTTCGGCGGGATGTCCAGCAGCAGCACGGGCGTGCCGGCGTTGGCGACCTGGGCAGCGATCGCCGCTCCCATCACGCCGGCGCCGATGACGCAGACCTTCCTGATGCTATCCAGGTTGATCATCTCCAGGTTGAGGGCGTCCATCACAGCCGCTCCAGGACGGTGGCGATACCCTGGCCGCCGCCGATGCACTGGGTCGCCAGCGCGTAGCGGGCGCCCTCGCGACGCAGCAGCGAAGCTGCCTTGCCGACGATGCGCGCCCCGGTGGCACCGAGCGGATGGCCGAGCGCGATCGCACCGCCATCGATGTTCAGGGTCTCGTCGCGCACGTCAAGCTCGCGGGCACAGGCCAGCGCCTGGCTGGAGAACGCCTCGTTGAGCTCGACCACCCCGACATCCTCCATGGAGAGCCCCGCGCGCCTGAGCGCCTTGCGGGAGGCCTCGATCGGTCCCAGGCCCATCAGTTCCGGCGAGCAGCCCGACACGCCGATGCCGATCACGCGCGCCAGCGGGTCCAGCCGGTGCGCGCGTGCGAACGCGCCACTGCACACCAGCACCGCACTCGCCCCGTCGGTCAGCGGCGAAGCGGTGCCGGCGGTGACGCTGCCGTTCGCATCGAATGCCGGCTTCAGGCCGGCCAGCGTCTCCGCGTTGGTATCCGGTCGCAGGCAGCCATCCTGATCGACGATGCTGTCCCCTGGGCCGCCCCCTGAACCGCCCCCTGGCCCCGCCTTGGTCTGGATCGGCACGATCTCGTCCGCCAGCCGGCCCGCCTTGCGTGCGGCGGCGGCGCGCTGCTGGCTGCGCACGGCGAACGCCTCCTGCGTCTCGCGTGAGATCTCGTAGCGGCGCGCGACATTCTCCGCGGTCTCGCCCATGCCCATGTAGGCGCCGGCATGTTCGGCTGCGAGCGCCGGGTTGGGCAGCGGGTTGAAGCCCATCATCGGCACCCGGCTCATGCTCTCGACGCCGGCGCAGATGAAGGCCTCGCCGGCATCCATGCGGATGGCCCCGGCTGCCATGTGGATCGCCTGCATCGAGGAGCCGCAGAAGCGGTTGACGGTCACGCCGCCGACCGACAGCGGCAGCCCGGCGAGCAGGCCGATCAGGCGGGCGACGTTGAGACCCTGCTCGCCTTCCGGAAACGCGCAGCCGAGGATCAGGTCCTCGATCAGGGCCGGATCCACCCCGGTGCGCTCGATCAGGGTGCGTATCACCGTCGCTGCGAGATCGTCGGCGCGAGTGCGGGCGAGCGCGCCTTTCTGGGCGAAATGGAACGGTGACCTGGCATAGCCCGCGATGACAACATCCTGCGTCTGCATCGGCGTATCCCCTAGCGTTTTATGGATGACGTATACGTCACTCTGATCTGGCCGGAACTAGCATGAAGATCGATCCCATTCAAGCAACCAAGTGATTTGTCCATCCCACATCAGTGTAGATGGAGGTTGCCACTTGACGTTTGCGTCATAGAAGCAAACAGTCGTCGCAACGAATTAAGACTGGGGACGCGTCGATGCAAGGCGTGCGGCACATGGTAGCTTTCAAGCGGGTCGCGGTCACGGCCTCGCTGGCCCTGCTGCTGCCCTCTACCGGCCGGGCATCCGGTTTCTACCTCCAGGACCAGTCCGCCCGCGGCACCGGACGCGCCTACTCGGGGGAGGCGGCCGATCAGGGCGCGGACTCGATGTGGTGGAACCCGGCCTCGATCGCCGGCATCCAGCAGTCCGAGGTTGACTCCAACATCGCCGGCATCCTGCTCTGGTCGAAGGCCAAGGACGAAGGCTCGACCATCGACCGGTTCGGCCAGACCGCGCCGGTCGGCGGCGGCAACAGCAGCGGGGTCATCAACAACGGCGTGCTGCCGAGCACCGCCATCGCCCTCCGCCTCGGCGACCGGTGGGCAGTCGGTCTTGCCGTCACCTCGCCCTTCAGCTTCATCACGCAGTACGATACCTCGAGCTGGGCCCGTTACGCCGCCCTTACCTCGCGGCTGGAGACCATCGACCTGCAGCCGACGCTGGCTTGGCGCCCGACTTCCTGGCTCGGGATCGGCGGCGGGCCCAACATCGAGCGGACGCTGACGGCGCTGAGCTCCGCGTTGCCCAACCTCTCGCCGCTGCAGCCGGATGGCACCGAGACCTATCACGGCGACGGCTGGAACGTCGGCTACAATGTCGGCTTCCAGCTCCACCTGCTGGATGATCGGCTGACCTTCGGCGCCGCCTATCGTTCGCGCATCGAGCATTCGCTGGACGGCCATCTCGACGTCACCGGGCTGACCGGCTTCCTCGCAGGACAGGATTTTGCCGCCGGCCACGCCAAGGCCAGCTTCACGACGCCCTGGGCCGCGACCTTCGGCATACGCTTTCGCGCCACGCCGCGGCTGACGCTGGATGCACAGCTGGTTCGCACCGGCTGGAGTGAGTTCGACACCGTGCGCATCACCTACCCGATCAGCGCCACCATGCCGGAAAACTACCACGACGTCACCAGCGGCGCGATCGGCATGGATTACGCGCTGACGCCGCGCTGGGTCGTCCGTGCCGGCGTGCAGTACGATCCGACCCCGACCCCGGACGGCGCGCGCGACCCGCGCATACCGGACGCCAATCGCGTGCTGATCGCACTCGGCACCAGCGTCGACGTGACGCGGAACCTGGCGATCGATGCCAGCGCGCTCTATCTGGATGCCGGTCCCTCGAACATCAACCGGAACGCTTCGGCCTATGCCGGCACGCCGGTCAGCACACCGGTGCAGCTGCGGGGACAGGTGAACGGGAACGGCGTTGTCCTGGCACTCGGCACCCGCCTGCGGTTCTAGCAGGAAGCCAACGTGCGGGAGGCGCATATGGAAGCTGTCGACCTCGAATGCTGTCCGCTGCCGGAGCAGCTGCGTCGCTGCGCCCGGACATGGCCGCGGCGGATCGCGGTGGATTTCCTGGGCCGGCGGGTCCGCTACGGCGAACTCGATGCGCTGGTCGACCGGGCGGCGGCCGGTCTGCAGCGCCTCGGGCTGGCACCGCGCGAGCGCGTTGGACTGTGCCTGCCGAACACGCCCTATTTCGTGATCTTCTACTTCGCGATCATGCGCGCCGGCGGCATCGTCGTGAACTTCAATCCGCTCTACAGCGAGCGCGAGCTGCGTACGCAGATCATCGACTCCGACACGAAAATCATGATCGTACCTGACCTGTGCAGCATCCAGGGCAAGATGGCCGCGGTGGCGGGGGCCGCCGGGCTGCGGCATGTCGTGCTGTGCTCGATGGCGACGGCGATGCCGCCGGTGAAGGGAGCGCTGTTCTCCATCGTCAAACGTCGCGAGATCATCCGCCACGCGCCCGACGCCCGCCATGTATCGTACCGGTCGCTGATGGCCGGGCGGGCGACGCTGCGCGAGGCGACGATCGATCCGCAGCGCGACCTGGCGCTGCTGCAATATACCGGCGGCACCACGGGAACCCCGAAAGGGGCCGCGCTGACCCACGCGAACCTCACCGCCAACAGCTCGCAGGTGAAGCATGCGCTGGGCGGGCGGACCGCCGAGCCGGAGCGCATCCTCGGCGTGCTGCCGCTGTTCCACGTCTTCGCGCTGACCTCGGTGCTCAACATCGCGGTGGCGCTCGGCGCCGAGATGATCCTGCTGCCGCGCTTCTCGGTCCCGGATACGCTCAAGGCGATCGTGCGACGCCGTCCGACGCTGCTGCCGGCGGTACCGACGATCTACAACGCGATCAGCAACGCGGCCGAAGGCGCGCCGAAGCGGGTGCGCGATGGCCTGCGCGCGATCCGCACGTGCATCTCCGGCGGGGCGCCGCTGCCGGCCGAGGTGCAGGCGCGCTTCGAGGCCCTGACCGGCTGCCGGCTCGCCGAGGGCTACGGGCTGAGCGAGACCTCACCGGTGGTCTGCTGCAACCGGCTGGATGGTGCCTCGCGGGCGGGCTCGGTCGGACAGGTGATGCCCGGCACCATCGTGGAGATCCGCGACCTTGCCGATCCGTCGATCATCCTGGGAGCCGGGATGCGCGGCGAGGTCTGCGTCCGCGGGCCGCAGGTGATGCAGGGCTACTGGAACCGCCCGGCGGAGACCGCGTCCTCGATGATCGACGGCGCGTTCCGCACCGGGGATGTCGGCTACCTGGACGATGCCGGTTTCCTGTTCCTGGTCGATCGCATCAAGGACATGATCCTGTGCAGTGGCTACAACGTCTATCCGCGCATGATCGAGGAGGCGCTGTATCGTCACCCCGACGTGCTGGAGGCCACCGTGATCGGCGTCCCGGACTCCTATCGCGGCGAGAGCCCGAAAGCCTTCGTGGTGCTGCGCCAGGGCGCCGAGGCGGACGTGCCGGCATTGTCGCGCTTCCTGGAAGGCGAGTTGTCGCGGATCGAGTTGCCAGGCGAGATCGAGCTGCGCGAGACGCTGCCGCACACGGCGGTGGGCAAGCTGTCCAAGAAGGAGCTCGTTGCCGAGGAGGCGGCGCGTCGTCGGCATGCCGCCTGATCGTGCCGACGACCAGGCCCGGCCCCGTCTCTACACGGTGACGGAGCTGGCGGCGGAACTCGGCGTGACCGCGCGCGCGATCCGGTTCTACGAGGACAAGGGATTGCTGAGCCCGTCGCGCGCGGGGGCGACGCGCGTCTACACCCATCGCGAGCGGGCCAGGATGATGCTGATCCTCCGCGGCAAGCGGCTGGGCTTCACCCTGCGCGACATCAAGCAGTTCCTCGACCTGTATGATGTCGACCCGCAGCATGACGAGCAGAAGCGTCGTCTGCTGCGCGCGGTCAGGGAGCGGATCAGCGACCTGAGGGGGATGAGCATCGCGATCTCGGATACGCTCGACGAGCTGCGCCACATCGAGCTGCAGGCTTCCGCCGCGCTGGAGCGCTGAGGACTTGGCGATCCCCGCCTCCTGGCGCGACCGGCTGACGCTGCCGGTGCTGGGCGCGCCGATGTTCCTGGTCTCCGGGACCGATCTCGTGGTCTCGCTGTGTCAGGCGGGGATCGTCGGCAGCGTCCCCTCGCTGAACCGACGCAGCACGGCGAGCTATGACGAGCTGCTGCACGAAGTTGCCGAACGGCTGGATCCCGGCTGGGCGCCGTTCGGCGTCAACCATATCGTGCATCGGAGCAACGCCCGGCTGGAGTCCGACCTGGCGGTGACGGTGTCGCGCCGGGTGCCGCTGGTGATCACCTCGCTGGGTGCGGCGCGTGAGGTGGTGGAGGCGGTGCATGCCTATGGCGGACTCGTCTTCCACGACGTGACCACGCTGCGCCACGCAAGGCACGCGGCGGAGGCCGGGGTCGACGGGTTGATCGCGGTCTGCGCCGGTGCCGGCGGCCATGCCGGGCTGCTCAACCCGTTCGCCTTCCTGGCCGAGCTGCGCGGCTTCTTCGCCGGCACCCTGGTGTTGTCGGGCGCGATATCGAGCGGGTCGGACATCGCGGCCGCGCGGATGATGGGCGCCGACCTCGCCTATATCGGCACCCGCTTCCTGGCCACCCGCGAGAGCCTGGCCACGGACGACTACAAGCGGATGGTGCTGCGTTCCGGCTCGGCCGACATCGTCCATACCGACCGCGTCAGCGGCGTGCCCGCGAGCTTCCTGCGCGAGAGCCTGCAGACGGCCGGTATCGATCCGGATGCGGATCAACGCCCGCGGCTGGACGTGGGCGGCGAGGCCAGGCTCTGGCGCGACATCTGGTCGGCGGGACAGGGTGTCGGCGCGATCAACGACCTGCCGGACTGCGCCAGCCTGTGCCGGCGGCTGGTGGAAGAATACGAGGCGGCGGGGAAGCGGCTGGACTTCCGCGGGAGGCTCGCCGGTCCGCAAGCGGAGCGGATGATTTCATGACGCCATGAGCTGGGGACGGGCTAGGATCGCGGACGCACCTCGGATGGGAAAGCGGATGAAGCCGGAGCGGATCCTGCCGAGAATAATGCCGTCGCTCGGCGACGAGAGCATCTCGATGACGATGCAGGCCGAGGCCAGCCATATGACGCTGGACGAGGCGATCGCCTCCGGGCTGTTCGACATCGCCGAGGAACCGGGCATGATCCGGATCCCGATCACGCTGAACGTCATGATACCAGGCCATCTGCTGCAGCTCACCGAGCGGGCGGCGGATCATGACCCTGGCGGGGCGTCGTCCACCGACGGCTAGCACCCCAAGTCATTCACAACGTCGGGTAGAGGCGCTTCAGTTTGACGCGGGCGTCGGCGGTGGTGAACTGCCAGTCGGCCTTGGCGTGCTTCTTGTTGCGGTCTCCTTTCCATGCGGCGACTTCCTTG
>JAABUX010002098.1_pt1 | contig 28738 bp, 32 predicted proteins | sample 5561851 | NCBI WGS metagenome assembly JAABUX01 (sample SAMN10711883, study PRJNA513361) | rock metagenome | isolation source: Antarctica rocks | place: Antarctica: Victoria Land, Richard Nunatak red sandstone | collected 2016-01-03 | reverse complement strand
GCCCGGATCGGTCAATTCCGCCGGTCAGGACACTGAAACCTAGAAAATAGAGGCTCAGACGAGGCGGATGACGATCAGGGACCCCGGAAAACCGGGACGTTGGAACACTTTTTCCGCATCCTGTTAAGGGAGGCGAGGGGCGAGAGCGGCATGACGCCCGCGTTGTTGATCATGACGTCCAGCTTGCCGAAGGCTTGCTGTGCCGTGCCCACGAAAGCATTCACATCCTCGCGCCGGGTCACGTCCAGCGCTGTCGCGACGACGCTCCCTCCGGCCGCCCTGATCTCGTCGGCCAGCCGTTCAAGCCGGTCCAAACGCCGCGCGCCGATCGCCACATGGCAGCCCGCCGCCGCCAAAAGGCGTGCCGTCGCCTCGCCGATGCCGCTCGACGCCCCGGTGATCGCGACGGCCTTGCCTGTCAAACCTGCAACGCTGGACATGCGTCCTTCCTCCTGTGCCGTACATTTGAGCAGGCGCAATGCTCCGTTTTGAGCCCAGGATCGAGTGGCGTGGGCGCGATGGGCTGTTAAGCTGACGTCACCAATGACCGGAAATCTCGAAAGCCTGGAGCTGTTCGCCACGCTCGCCGAAACGCGCAGCTTCCGTTTGACGGGCGAGCGACTCGGCGTGTCGCGGTCCGCCGTCAGCCAGGCGCTGCGCCGGCTGGAGACGCGCCTCGGCGTGCTGCTCGTGCAGCGCACCACGCGCAGCATGCGGCTGACCGAGGCGGGCGAGCGCTTCCTGCAAGCCATCGCGCCCGCCCTTGCTGAGGTTTCGGCGGCCGTCCGCACCGTGGGCGACCAGCAGGACCAGCCGGCCGGCCTGTTGCGTCTCGCCGTCTCCTCCATCGCCGAGGGCTTCCTATCGGGACCTATGCTGGCCAGCTTCCTCGCCGCCCATCCCCTGGTGCGCCTGGACGTGGTCGTCAGCGATGCGCCGCTCGACATCGTGGCCGAAGGTTTCGATGCGGGGGTCCGTTTGGAGGAGGCCATCGAGCAGGACATGGTGGCCGTGGCCGCGTCGGGCGCGCAGCGCCAACTGTGGTCGGTGCGCCGGATTATCTGGTCCGGCGCGGAACGCCCGCACATCCGCGCGATCTCCCTCGCCATTCCTGCATCGGGTGGCGTCCTCGGCCCGACACGGCCCCTTACCGTTGGGAGTTCACCGACGCCGGGCGCGACTTCGAGGTGGCGGTCGACCCCCGCGTCACCACGAACGATATGACCATCATGACCCGGCTGGCCCTGGCTGGCACCGGGCTCACGTTCGGGCTCCAGGACAGCTTCCGTCCGCATCTCGACCGGGGAGATCTCGTGGCGGTCCTCGAAGGTTACTGTGCGCCCTTTCCGGGGTTCCAGCTGTTCTATCCGAGGAGGCGCCCCGCGCCTCCCAAGCTGCGCCTTCTCGTCGAGCATATCCGCCGGTGGCGCCGCTCCAGCTGCTCGGCGTTGCAGGTTGACCATCGGACGCCGTAGCACATTGATCGGCAATCATGGCCAGGGTGTCCGCCAAACGAACCCCAGCCGGCCACCTCGGATGCGCCTGTTTAACTTAGCACGGCAACGGGAGAGCGGGCACACTGATTGTCGGACTACAAAGCGGCCATGGCGAACGTGGGATACGCGCGGGTAAGCACGCAGGATCAGGACCTCGGAGCGCACATCGACGCCGGTGCCCGTCCGCGGCCCGTTTGAGGCGAGGGCGCGCGATCTAGGCGTTCGGCCAGTCCGCCGCCTGCTTGCGCGCTCCCGCTTGTGACGAGGCTGTCGCGTCTTCGATCAGCCGTGCCAGCCGGACGGCATGGTGGAAATCAGCGACGGTGTTCGTCCCGCGGGCGATGTCGTCGCGCAGGGCGGCATACATGCCGGCAACGTTGGCAGCGCCGTCTGGCAGCCCGGCGCTTTCTCCTTCATCCACCGCTTGCGTCTCGCCATCGATCAGCAGACGCAACCGTCCTGACTGGAAGCCGCGCGGCGCACCGCCTTCGAGCCGCAGCACCCCTTCGCCCACGATCTCTAGCAGGGATGGGGTTTCGGGTGGGCGGCCTCCGGCGACCTCTACGGCGGCCGAGGCGCCGTTTGACAAGCGGCCTTGGACCAGCACGTGGTCGTAGGTTGTCCGCGCCTGCGGCTGGCCGTCGCCGATCTGGATCTGGGGATATTGCCGGGTAAGCAGCGCAGTGAGGTCACTGAAGCCGCCGAGCAGGGCGATGACGAGGTCAATCGTATGCGCGCTTTGGATGGTGACGACGTTGACGCCGGTCTCTGGCTTCTCTGTATAGGCTTCTGCAGGGATCGTCTTGGGTCCGAACCCCATCGTGGTGGAATAGACCCGCGCACTGAGCGGGCGCCCGATCCGCCCGGCCGCAATCAGCTCGCGGGCGCGCTGGGCGGCCGGACTGGCGCGCATCTGCAGGCCGATCGCGGTGTGAACGCCCTCTTTCTGGGCGGCTTCCGCCAATTGCCGGCTTTCAGTAGAGTCGAGGCCCAGCGGATATTCGCAGTAGATGTGCTTGCCGGCCGCCAATGCGCCCAAGACCAACTCGTGGTGCGCGGGCAACGTGGCGGCGACCGTGACCAAGTCGATGTCGGGATCGCGGAACATGGCCGCCGCGTCGCCGTAGGCTTTGGCAACGCCGAACGCCTTGGCAGCGGCGTCGGCCGCCTCCTGGCCCTTGTTGGCAACGGCGACAAGTTCTATACCTGCAAGGTTCTGGACGGCGGGAACGTGCGACTCCCTCGCCCACCCGCGCTCGGCATTGGCTCCGATGATGCCGACTTTCAGCGTCTTAGCCATTTGTCGTTCCTTTTACTGTGACATGGTTGAGTGAGGAGCGCGTTGCCAAAGAGGGATTGAGCGGCGGCGTGGACTCGCCCACCGGCAGCGCCGTCGTCCAAACGAAGCCGGTGTACCAGCCGGGGTCGACGGTCTTGCTTGGGGTGTCGCCAGCGTGGATCAGCTTCATGGCGCGCCTGCTCCCTGTCGGCCGGCCGAATGCGCGCGCCGGCTGTCCCTGGTTGACGCGAGCCAGGCGGCGCGGGTCCAGTTCCGGAACTCGATGGCAAAATGGTTCAGGTGTCGGCGCACCAGCTCTGGCGGTACCGCCTTGGGCAGGTGGGTCGTGAACTGCAGATGCAGCCCATCTTCGGCATCACGCGACTGGCGCATGCTGTAACCGACGCGAAGCCCGTCGCTGTCGAGGATCTCCATGCCGTAACGGAGCGCGTAGCTGGGATCCCAGGCCATCGGGAAGTCGGCGTTCTCCGGCAGCGCGCGGTAGAACACGCGCCACGGCAGCTCGGTCTCGCCGATGTTCTCCACCACCTCGACTGTGCCTGGGAGCGGGTGGCTGACAAAGTGTTCCGGATGGCCCGCGCGTAGCTCGGCCTCGCGCCCCTCCGCCATGGCGCTGACATACCAGTCTTGGAAGGCTCGCGCGCTCGGTCCGGGAACGATCAGCTTCACCGAGCCGCTCTGCCAGGCGCCGTCGGAGCCCTTGACCCAGCCCCGCACCTTGGCCGTCATCGCCTGCAGGTCATCCTCCAGCAGGTTGCGCATCGCCTCGTTGCCGAGCTTGCGCTTCAGGTAGGCCAGGGCATGTCTGGCCCGTTCGAGCTCCAAATCGCGGATGTCGCGGTTGGTGAGTCGCTTCTCGCCGATGCCAGCGGCCACGCGCAGCAGCCGGTCGTCTACCGCGCTGGCCGGGCAGGACCCCCGGTCGCCATCGCCGGACAGCACAGGCGGTGCGAGGCTTGCGGCATCTTGCGTCATGCCGGCTCTCCCAGGAACCTGAGCAACTCGGCCGTCAATCGCTCCGGCTGCTCCTCGGCCAGGTAGTGGCCGCACTCGTCGAGCATGACGCTGCGCATGTTGGCGGCGAGCGGCCGGATTTCGCCCTCGAGGTGGACGCCGAAGCTCGCTGTGCCGCCCACCGTCAGCACCGGCATCGGCAGCCTGGTTTTCGCCTGCTCCCGGTTGTGCTCGGCATCGACCGTGTGCGCCCGGAAATATTCGATGCCGCCATGCAGCGCACCAGGGGCCGAGAGGTGGCGCGCATACTCATCGAGCGCGTTTTCTTCCAGCGCCGTCGTGTCATAGGCCTGCTGCCGCATCATGTGCGACACGAACAGCTTCTCCCGCCCGGTGATCAGCGCCTCGGCCAGGCCGTTCGGCGCCTCGAACAACGGCAGGTGGAACATGCGCGGGTTCTTGGACGCGTCGTACAGCTCTTCCAGCCCGAACCCGGCCAGCGCCGCCTCCATCAACGCGAGGCGCTTCACCTCCGCCGGGTAGCGGCTGGCGTAGGCGTAGGCCACCATCATGCCCACGTCGTGACTGATCAGGTTGACCGGTCCGACGTCCAGATGCCGGACAAGCTGGTGGATGTCTTCGGCCACCGTGCGCTTGTCATAGCCGCTCGTGGGCCGGTCGCTGTCCCCGCAGCCGCGCAGGTCGGGCGCGATGACGGTGAACCGCTTCGCCAGGGCGGGAATGACCTTACGCCAGTGATATGACGTCATGGGAAAGCCGTGCAGCAACACGACAGGCTCGCCGGAGCCGGCTGCGGTGTAATGAAGGCGGATGCCGTTCACCTCAACCCTGTGATGGGTGCCAGGCATCTTGATCGCTGATGCGCTGCTCATGTCCGTTTTCTCCTGCCGGAAGATGGGCGCTATGAACCGGAGTTCTTCACGGGACGCTGCCGGTGCAGGTCAGGTGGGCACGCTTGCCTTTGCTGAGAACGCTGGCATCCTCCTCACCGATATGGTGAGGAAGGACTCATCCATGCCACTCCCAGGTTTGCCTGCGTTGGAAGTGTTCGTGGCCGTGGCGAAGCACCAAAGCTTCCGCAAGGCGGCCGTTGAACGAGGGGTCAGCCCGTCGGCACTGAGCCACGTGATCCGAGGGCTGGAGCAAACCCTCGATGTGCGCCTGTTCAACCGAACAAACCGGAGCGTACGCATCACCGCGGCGGGGGAACACCTGCTCAAGCGGATTGGGACTGCCCTCGGCGACATCACCGAGGCGATCGAGCAGGTCAGCCTGTTCACAGGCCGGTCCGCCGGCACGCTGCGCCTGAATGTGCCCCGCAACGCCGTCGAACTGGTCATCAGGCCGATGATGGCCCGTTTCCTGGCCGCCTATCCCGAGATCAAGCTCGAAGTCGTCAGCGACGACGGCTTGGTGGACATCGTTGCCGGCGGCTTTGATGCCGGCATCCGCGCGGGCCAGCATCTGGCGCAGGACATGATCTTGGTGCCGGTCGGGCCATCAATGCGCTTCGCCGTCGTCGGTGCCCCGGCCTACTTCGCAGATCGGGAAAAGCCGCGTGCGCCGCAGGACCTTCACGACCAGGCCTGCATCGGGCGTCGGTATCCAAGTGGTGCCCTCTATACCTGGGCGTTTGCCCGAGGCGAGGACGTGATGGATGTCGAAGTCTCCGGGCCTTTGATCGTCGACGACCGTGCGCTGATCGTGGCGGCGGCACTAGATGGGATCGGGTTGGCTCACATCCACGAGGTTCTCGTGGCAGAGCACATCGCCGAGGGCAGGCTTGTGCGCGTGCTTGGGGACTGGTGCCCCGTACTGCCAAACTTCTTCCTCTACTATCCGGGCCGGCGCCAGATACCAACGCCCTTGCGCGCGTTCGTGGACATGATCCGTGTTGGCCCAAGACAATCATAAGCCAAACGAGAACCGTGCCTTAAACGAATTAAGAGTTTCTGCATCGCGTAGCCGATGCAGAAACTTGGTTGGACTGAACGCCTCAACGCGGGTGGCTGGATATTGGGCCTATGGAGATTTCAGGTCGGGGTCCCGCGCGCGAGTGGGACGGGGCCCTCTGCAGTCGGCGCCAGCGGCGCTGTGATGCGGAGCGGCGTGTGACGGAGCCGGGCAACCCGGGTGGGCTTGGCTGCCGTCGTGGTATCGTCGGCCCGACCCAGCCTGCTCGCAGCGCGATGCCCGCGCTTTGGGCGACAAAGGGCCGGCGCTGGATCTCGCCTGGCCCGACGGGACAATCGATGGCTCTCGAATGTCGCGGCGGGTCATGGTCCATGGGCCTGCTTGGGGGAGAGGCGCCGGATCCGGACCATCTGCCCCTGCCGGCAGCACGGGCAGATGCGGGGTACATCAGGTCGCGCATGGTCGCAGGTCGGGTCGGCAGCGGCCTGGACCGTTTCGGCATGGCGCGTGATGGCCGGGGGGTCGAGTTGCAGCAGGAGGCGAGCGCGCGCAGCCTGCTCGCGCCTAGCCGGGTGCCAAAGGCCGAAGTAGCGGACCTTGTGCAGTCCCTTGGGCAGCACGTGTTGCAGGAACCGGCGCATGAACTCGTGGCCCGGGATGCGGCTGGTTCGCCACCGGTTGGACTTGCGGTGCTTATGACGGATGGTCACCGCCTGGTCGTCGAGACCGATGATGCGAGCATTGGTGATGGCGACGCGGAACACGTAGCGGGCGAGATAGTCGAGCACGGCTTGCTGGCCCTCGCCCCAGGCGGTGCAGTGGACGACCCAAGGCTTGGACCAGGCGGTCTCGGGCAAGACCAGGTCGGGTCTGCGCGCCGCGAACCCGGCCCGGAGCTTGCCGCGCACGAGCTTGGCCAGCGCTCGGACCGGGACCAGGAAGTCGCTTCGGGCCGGGTGCCACAGGCGAGCATCGTCGGAAACCCCTCCGCCAGTGACCAGGCAATGGACGTGAGGATGGAAGGCGAGTTGCTGGGTCCAGGTGTGCAGGACCGCGAGCACGCCGACGGTGCCGCCGACGTGGCGCGCGTCGCGGGCGAGTTCGATGATCGCCTCGGCTGCGGCCTTCATCAGGATGGCGTAGCCGTCGCGCTGGTTGGCGCGCAGCACCTCGCGCAACTCCTCGGGCACGGTGACGGTGACGTGGAAGTAGCGGCTGGGCAGCATCTCGGCACGGCGGGCGTGCAGCCAGCGCTCGGTCTGGTCGGCATGGCATTTGGGACAGCTCCGGTTCTTGCAGGAGTGGTAGGAGAACCTCTCGGCGCTGCACTGGTCGCAACGCCAGAGGTGCCCGCCGGGCTTCGGTGCGGCAGGCCAGGATGTCGGTGATGGCGCGTTGATGCGATGGCAGCATCGACGCGCCATGGACCGCCAGGTAGTCGGGGGCAAAGCGGCGGAAGACATCCGCCACCTCGATCACGGCGGGGGCGCCGGGTCAGAGACCCGTCATCAATCGGTCGAGGACGCCTCGCAGCGAGGCCCGGGTCGGCTCGGTCAGGTGGGTGTAGATGGCCGTGGTAGCGATGTTGGCGTGGCCGAGCAGGACCTGCACGACCCTGGTGTCGATGCCATGCTCGAGCAGCCGCGTCGCATAGCTATGGCGCAATGCGTGCGCGGTGACCGGCTGCGTAATGTTCGCGGCATGGACGGCGGCCCGGAAGGTGCGACCCAGCACGTGCGGGCTGAGCGGATTGGCGCCGTCGCGGTTGGGGAACAGCCAGCGCGGATGGCGGTGAGTGCGCCAGAGATTGCGCAACTCGTCCAGCAGAGGGGCTGGCAGCGGCACCAGACGCTGCTTGTCGCCCTTGCCGATGATGCGCAACAACCGGTTGGCGCCGTCGATCGTGCCGACTTGCAGGGTCGTGGCCTCGCTGATCCGCAGGCCGCAGGCATACATGAGAGCGAGACAGGTCTTGTGGCTCGGATTGGTGACGCAGCCCAGCAGCTTACGGACATCCGCGTCCGGCAAGGCGACCGGCAGGCGGCGCTGCTTCGGGGGGCGGATCCTTTTTTTTCCCAAACAGCGGCCAGTCGCGCTCGAGCGTTTGGCGATAGAGGAACTGGATTCCGCCATGGTTGGTCTTGAAGGTGCCGAGCGCCACGCCTCGCTCGCGCAACCCAAGCAGATAGGTGCGTACTTCCGCCTCGCTCAGCCGGTCGGGTGCGCGCCGGTAGTGCTCGGCCAAACGGCGAACCCCGTCGAGGTAGATGCGCTGGGTCCCCGCCGCCAACCCGGCCACCCTCATGTCCTCGGTCATTTGCATGCGTAACGGTGTCATCGAGGTATCCTCCCGCAATGCCGGCCCGCACCGTTGTGCAGACCTGACCCGAGAATACCCTCAACCGCTAAGCCCGCTGCTATCCGCCTCACCTACGGCGAAGCCGTTCAGTCCAACCAGGGTTTGCGGCACAATAGCGGCACCACCTGAATAACACCGCTATTTGGCGCGATATTTGTGCCGGAACAGCGTTGCGAAACCAGCGTGCCGCTGCCAGAATCGCGTATGGCTTCCGGCACGAAACGACGCACAGCCTCCCCGACCCCTACCCGACATCGGCGTGCTGATCGGCTACGCGCGTGTCTCGACCGAAGACCAGAAGCTCGACCTTCAACGCGACGCACTCGCCAAGCTCGGCTGCCACCGGATGTTCGAGGACCGCGCCTCCGGCGCGCGCGCCGACCGGCCCGGCCTCACCGCCGCTCTCTCGCACCTCCGCCGCGGCGACACCCTCGTCGTCTGGCGCCTCGACCGGCTCGGCCGCACGACCCACCAGCTCGTCAACCTTCTGGAGCAGTTCGAGCGCGAAGGCATCCGCCTCCGCTCCCTCCAGAACGGCATCGACCCTACCTCCGTGATGGGAAAGGCCATGCTGCAGATCGGCGCCGTGTTCGCCGAGATGGAGCGCAACCTGCTACGCGAGCGGACCAAGGCCGGCCTTGCCGCCGCCCGCGCGCGGGGGCGGCTCGGCGGGCGCAAGCCGCGGCTGTCGGCCGACGGCCTCGACACCGCGCGCCGGCTCATGGCCGACCCGATGCTGACCATGGAGGAGATTGCCACCCGGCTTGGCGTCGGGCGGACCACGCTGTACCGCGCGCTCGGCCGGGCGCGCGCCGTGCCGAACGGCGGCGGCAAGGTGGCGAAAGCGGCAGACAAAACGCGCGCGCCCGGGCGTAAGCCCCGCGCGGCTGCCGCATCCGTCACTAACGGACGGGTCTAGCCATGCCGATCCGCCCCGAGTTGCGGCCCCTCTATCCCCCGCACTGGCGCGAGTTGAGCGCGCGTGCGCTTCGACCGCGCCGGCGGACGCTGCCAAGGGTGCGGCCGGCCGCACCTGGTCGAGCTGCGCTGCCTGCCGGACGGAAGATGGTTCGATGAACCCGCGGTCACCTGGCGCGATCGCCGCGGTCGGCCGTGCCGTTGGCCCGACCTGGTGGAGGCCACGCGGCTGCGCCGCACCCGTGTCGTTCTGGCCGCCGCGCATCTGGACAGCGATCCGACCAACAACCGGCTGCGCAATCTGCGCGCCTTCTGCCAGCGCTGCCACATGCTGCACGACCGACCGCACCACCTAGCGCAGCGCTGGATTACCTACCGGCTACGCTTGGCCTTGGGCGACCTGTTCACCGGGCCGTGTCAGCCTGGCAGCCTCCAGCTTCGTGCCTCCACCGTGCTCGTGGGTAATGAACAGGCTTGAGAACGGACGCTCAGATGCCCAACGAGGAACGAACCAAGGTGCCCGCACAGGCATGGCCAAGGAGCACCATGAGGGCTTCATCGATTGGCGAACCTACGAGGCCAACCAGGCCCGTCTCGCTGCCAACACCCGGCCCCCGGGCCGCACAAGACGGGTGGCGCCGTGAGGGAGGGCTCGGCGCTCCTGCAGGGCTTGGCCAGTTGCGGCCACTGCGGCCGTCGCCTGAAGACCCATTATCGCGGGCGCAACACCGCTCCTGGTTACCATTGCGCGGGCAAGATCATCGTCGAGGGCCGCGGCTGCTATTGCCTCAGTGTCGGTGGGGTGCAGATCGACGAGGCCGTCGCCAGGACCTTCCTCGCCGCGCTGGAGCCGGTCAAGCTCGCCGCCACACTTGCCGCCGCCGAACGCCTGGAGATCGACAGCGAAGCGGCGCTCAAGCAATGGCGACTCAGCGTCGAGCGGGCGACCTATGAGGCCAGCCGCGCCGAGCGCCGTTATCGAGCCGTCGACCCCGACAACCGACTCGTCGCCCGAGGGCTCGAGCGTGAGTGGGAGCAGCGCCTGACCGACCTGGAGGCCGCGAAGGAGGAACTCGCCCGCCGCCTGCAACGACGCCCCCGCGTGCTCGGGCAGGAGGAGCGCGAGCGCCTGCTCGTTCTCGGGGCCGATCTGGCTCTCGTCTGGGAGGCACCGACCACCATGGCCCGCGACCGAAAGGAGCTCTTGCGCGCGCTCATCGAGGAAGTGGTCCTCTCGGTCGACCGCGACAAAATGGCGGCGCACCTCATCTTGCGCTGGAAGGGCGGCGCCCTGACGGACATCGATGTGCCTCTGCCGCGCTCAAGACCGGCGACGGTTCGGACCGACGAAGCGACGCTGGACCTCGTGCGCCGCCTGGCGGCTCTCTATCCGGACGCCGTGATCGCCGGCATTCTCAATCGGCAAGGGCGAACGAGCGCGCGGGGCCATCGCTTCGAGGCCAACCGGGTCGCGAACCTGCGCAACAACTGGCGCATCCCGTGCCTTCAACCCAGGCCGGAAGGTGGTGTGGAAGGAGAGGTCATGACGATCGCGGCGGCGGCTGTCGTGCTGAACGTCGCACCATCGACCATGCATCGCTGGCTCAACGAGGGTCTCATTCCCGGTGAGCAAGTGACCCCGGGCGCTCCCTGGCGCATCCGCATGACCGAGGAACTTAAAGCGCGCTTCACAGAGACGGCCGGCGAGGGCTTCGTCACATGCAGGAGGCCACTCGGGCGCTCGGCGTGACACGCCAAACCGTGTTGCATCGTGTAAAGCGCGGCGAGATCGAAGCCGCACATGTCACCAACGGCGGCAAAACAGGCTTACGCATCAAAGTCATAGGCCACAAAACCGACCTGTTCGAACGCACTTAACAAGCCAGGAGGCATTATGAAGCCGTATCCAACGTGACCTGTTCAGCGAGGACCGGGGCGGCTGGATCACGGACGGATGTTCGAGCTGATCTCGCGGCGATACCAGAACAAAAGCACGCTGATCACCACCAACCGCCCGTTTGCCGAGTGGCGTGAGGTGTTCCCCAACGCCGCCTGCGTGGTCTCGCTGGTCGACCGCCTTGTCCACAATGCTGAGATCGTCGCCATCGAGGGCGAATCCTACCGCCTCAAAGAAGCCCACGACCGCACCGAGCAACGCGCTCGGCGCCGTACCACCAAGTCATGAGCAAGTCGCCCCACACGAACGGCCTCTGACGGTCTATCGGCGCCCATCCGGAACGCGGGTCGCATAACAGCCACTTCCTGTTGTTCGATCAAGGCGGCCATCCCGTCGTCCCGACCTGCGCTTGCCCGTGCCGGCGCGCGCAGTGGCCGTCAAGGATGGCCGCAGGCCACCGCGCAGCGGCTCGTCCTTGACGGTCGCGAGCACGATGGCACCGTCGACGCAGACGGACGACACGACCGCAGTTCGCAGCTTCCCCCGCCGAACCGATGTCGCCGTTTATGCGCGCATTCCCGCAGCCGCTAACAGGGTTCGGTTGGTTTGACGGACACCCCTTGTCCTGCCGCCGATGCGCGCTGCTATCTTTACGAACCCTGGAGGCTTTGCTCATGCGCGTGTTTGTCACTGGCGCCACCGGATTCATCGGCTCGGCCGTCGTCGAGGATCTGATCGCTGCCGGCCATCAGGTGCTCGGCCTCTGCCGCTCCGGCGAGAAAGCGGCGGCTTTGGCTGCCGCCGGGGCCGAGGTCTGTCGCGGGTCAGTTGACGACCTGGACAGCCTCAAGAAAGGCGCTGCCCGATCGGACGGCGTCATTCACCTGGCTTTCAACCACGACTTTTCGAAATACCTCGAGAATTGCGAGGAAGATCGGCGCGTCATCGAAGTCCTCGGCTCTGTTCTTGCCGGCTCCAACCGGCCGCTGATCGTGACCTCCGGCACCGCAATGTCAAACACTGTAGCGGGCCAGATATCCAAGGAGGACGACAAGCCCGCCAGTTCCGCCGTAGTTCCTCGGGCCGCTTCGGAGGAGGCAGCCGCTTGCGTTGGGACAAGCGGAGTGAACGTGTCGGTGGTGCGGCTCCCTCAGGTCCACGATACGCGCAAGCAGGGCCTCGTCACCGATGCGGTCGAGACAGCTCGTGAAAAGGGCAAGTCCGCCTACCTGGGCGATGGGACCAATCGCTGGCCCGCAGTGCATGTTCTCGACACCGCCCGTCTTTACAGACTTGCGTTTGAGAACGCCGAGCCAGGGGCAACGTATCACGCGGTCGCGGAAGAAGGCGTGCCGATGCGCGACATCGCCGATGTCATCGGTCGTCGCCTGAAGCTGCCGGTTGTCTCCATCGCGCCGGAAGAGGGTGGAGCCCATTTCGGCTGGCTCGCAGCCTTCTTGAGGCGAGACATTCCGGCCTCCAGCGCGCAAACCCGAGAAAAACTGGAATGGCAGCCCACCGGGCCGGGGTTGATCGCCGATCTCGAACGGCTTCAAGTCTCAGACAGCTGAAGAGCAAGGCCATCTCGACATACGGGAGATCAAGGCGACGCCAGGCTCCAGGCGCGTCAAGGCGGGGTTTGGGGAGCAAACGGATACTGTTGGCATAATCGCTAGCTTGCTCAAGCAGCCATGAGGCGGATGAGATGCGAGGTCAGCGCGGCAGCTCGTGGACTGCCGCGCTGCCACGCATCGAAGCGCATTATGCTGAGCGCCCACCGGCTGCGACATGCTGCAAGTGAGTCTTGGCAGGTCGAAGATGGCCGATCTGCACTGCTTCGCGGTTACCAGGTCATGCTGCTATACACGGCCATGCCCGCGCCCTCTCCTTCTTCGCCGCTTCGCATCGCCGTCCTCGGCGCCGGGAAGATCGGCAGCACGCTCGCCTTCCAACTGTCCCAAACCGGCCACCACGATGTCACGGTCATCGCGCGGCCAGGCTCCGTCCGGCTAGGGCAGTTGCAACGCGACGGGGCGATCATTGACGTCAAGGGCGAGCGGGCCAGCGTCCGCGTGGCCGACCGGCTGGACGAGCAGGCGCCGTATGACCTCGTGATCGTCACGCTCTTGGCTCATCAGACGGAGGCGGTCCTGCCGAGCCTGCAGCGCAGCGCGGCCGGATGCATCCAGTTCATGTTCAACACCTTCCATCCGGAGAGCCTGCAGGAGGCGGTGGGCGCCGCGCGCTGCTCCTTCGGCATGGCGTTCGTCCAGGCCGCCTTGAACGCGGAGGGCAAGCTCAAGGCCGCCATCGGCGCTGCCGGCCAGAAGACCATCATGAGCCAGCAGCGCTGGGTCGACGTGTTCAACGCCGCCGGGTTGCCTGCCTCCCTTGAGCCGAACATGCCTCTTTGGCTACGCTGCCACGTTCCGCTGTGCGTGGCGTTCGAAAGCGTGTCCGTGGCCGGCCAGCGGCGCGGGGGCGGCGCATCGTGGGGGGAAGCGCTTCTCCTGGCGCGCGGCATCCACGCGAGCTTCATGCTGCTCAAGACGCTCGGGCATCCCGTCTACCCCAGAGGAAAGAGGCTGATCGACAACAGCCCGGCACGGGGGGTGGCGGCCATGCTCTGGTCCCTGTCGCGCATCCGGTCGTTCCGCGAGCTGCTGGCAACGGGAGAAGCCGAATGCCGCGCCCTGGTGGACGCCATGGTGGCGGCCGTGCCGCCCGCCGAACAAGCTGTCCTCGTGCCCGGCCTCCAGGCAATGAAGCCGTCGTAGCAGGTTGCTGCGGACAATGGGGTCTGAACGGCTCCAACCTACCAATGGGCTGATCTCCGCTGTTCGGACGGGCCGCGGACGCTCATTTGGTAGTGGCTGACGAACTGCATCCCCAGGCGACCGGACCCAGCCAGGTGTGGTTCGGATACCCTGGCAGCCAGGTCTCCGCGAACACGACGAGCTTGGTGCCCGCCTTCGCGGCCTTCTCGTTATGCCCACCGGCCCGCCGGACCCCGGTTTCAAGGTCAAGGAACGACAGCGCGGCCTGCACCGCGACGACCTTGAATTGCTGAGACATGATGTCCTCCACGATGGTTCCGGCCTGTCACTTGCCCCTCGCCATCCGGGCTCGACGCGACGCGACGGTGTGTCACCAATCCCGAACTCGACTCTTCCAGCACACCGGACGGCTGATCGGCATATCAATAGGCGACCGCGAAGCGCTTGCGATGGTGCTGCGGCCGTTCGATCTCGTCGAGCATGGCGACCGCGTAGTCTTCGAGCGATATGCGGCTTTCGCCATCGCCGTCCGTCATGAACTGGTCCCTGCCAACACGATAACGACCGGTGCGCTCTCCAGGGACGAGCATGGCGGCCGGGCTCACGAATGCCCAGTCGAGCTCGGTCTCACCGCGCAGCTGATCCAGGAACGCTGCGGTGCGGAGCGCGCCGTCCTTCCACTGGGCGGGGAAGTCAGGTTGGTCGACCAGACGCTTGCCGGGCGCGATCTCAAGGCTGCCTGCACCTCCCACAACCAACAGGCGCTTGACCCCGGAACGCTTGACCGCCTTGATGATGGACTGCGTGCCCGCGCCGCGCTCGTCCGTTCCCGGATTGAACGCGCTGACCACCACGTCATGTCCCGCAACCAGCGACGCAAGCTCCGCGGGGCTGGTGACGTCGCCCTTCGCCGGCCTGATCTTCGGATGCGTCGGCAGCCTTTCCGGATTGCGGACAATCGCCGTGACCTCATGCCCGCGGTCGAGACTTTCCGACAACAGCTTGCTTCCGACCAGGCCGGTCGCGCCGATGATGGCGATTTTCACAACGCATTCTCCGTGTTTGGTAGGGTGGTGCGCGGCACGTTGTCTGTCCGGGGTACCTGATCGGCGAGTGCTCGACCGCTGAGCCCTTCCGCGGCGAGCGCGGCGGCGACCGAGTCCCGCTGGACGAGCTTTCGCGCAAAGCTCGTGTAATTCGGGCAGGCGCTCGGCATGTCGATGCCGATGCCGGTGCCCCAGCGATAGAAAAACCAGCAGATACGGATCGACCGCCGTGAAGCCGTCCCCTGTCGAATAGGGTCCCGAAAGCCTGCTCTCGATGAAGCCGAAACATTCGGAGATCGTCTTCTTGCCTTTGGCCTTGATGCTTTCGAACACCTCCGGGTCGTCGGAGAACCGCTGCGGCCGCCACAATCCTCCGAAGCCCTGTCCGTGCAAGGTCCCGGATAACCAGTTCATCCACTCGTAAACCCGCACGCGGTCGAGCGCGGTCCCGCCCATCAGATGCTGCTCCGGCGCCAGGTCCGCGATGGCGGTGGCAATCGCCGGAACCTCCGTGATCACCTCGTGGTTGAGCGAGAGCACGGGCACGCGCTTCTTCGGATTGATCTGCGCGAACTCGTCCGTCAGATGCGCGGCCCTCGCGACCGATACCTCGACAACGTCGAAGGGGGCGTGGACCTCATGGAGCAGAATGTGCGCTGCAAGCGAGCAGGCTCCCGGAGCATACCAAAGCTTGATGTCGGGCATTGGACAAAGCCTCCTGCTTGGCAGTCTAGGTAGATCGGTATATCCACCAGTTCGAACCGCCGTGTCAAACCGGAGACGACATGCAGCAAAGAAACGGTGCTCCTCGCGAGGCTATCGGTCGCAACCGCCTGTTGGCGACCGCAAGCCGATTGTTCATGCGTCACGGTGCGTCCAACGTCGGCATCAACGACGTGACCGCCGCGGCGGGCGTCGCCCGAATGACCCTCTACAACAACTTTCCCTCCAAGGACGCGCTGACCGCGGCCGTTTACGAAGAGCTGTCATGTGCTACCCTGCAAGCGCTTCGCGAGATGGAAACCTCCGGGCGCCCCGAGGAAGAGAATATCCTGGCAATCTTTGACCACTTCGACAGGAGCGGGCGCGAAGCCGACTATCGCGGCTGTCCCTTCATCCATGCGAGCCTGCAGGCGGCGGAAGCGTCAGGTCCCATCTACGCGATCGTGCATGCCTATAAGCGTGGACTGCGCAAGCACATCCTTTGTCTGCTCAGCGAAGGCCGCCGGAACCGCGCCGAACTCGCCGACCAGATCGTCCTGTTGCTCGATGGCGCGGTGACCGAGGCATACCTGAAGGGTGTGGCGGACCCGGTGCCCACGGCGAAACGCGCGGCGGCGACATTGCTCCACGCGCCCCAATGACCGTGCTTGCGTTTGTAAGCGTCAGAAGGGGGAGGCACTCGCGATCAAGGCAGCCTTCTCGATGTGCCAAAGCCAGCACGGAAACTTGCGACACGCCTTGCGAGATCATATCAGAACACTCACCGTGCGGGTTCGCGGGAGGCCCGGCGTAGTTCCTGCGGCGGCTGACCGTACAACCGCAGAAATGCTCCTCGCATCCGCTCAAGATCACCGAACCCCACGTCTGCGGCTATGTGCTCGATAGGTTCGCTGCCGTCTTGAACGCGGAGAGTTGCCGCTTCCACGCGGAGCCGCTCGATCGCGCGAGCGGGGGTGTTGCCGGTCTCGGCTAAGAAGCGGCGGGCGAACTGTCGTGGGCTAAGGCAAGCCACCTCCGCCAGGCGGGCGACTGATAGTCGCTCTCCAAGGTGTTCTCGCGCAAAAATCAGCACGTTCTTGATGCGGCCGGCGGGCGGCTCGAGCTCCAGCATGGTGGAGAATTGTGACTGTCCTCCTGCACGGCGGTGATGGACGACGAGGTCACGGGCGATCGCCTTCGAAACCTCTGCGCCACAGTCTTCCTCGATCATTGCCAGAGCGAGATCAATGCCCGCGGTGATGCCGGCACATGTCCAGGTATTACCATCCTGCACAAAAATCCGATCGACATCGACCCGGACCTCGGGGAAGCGCCGTTGCAGGAGGGCAGCGTATCTCCAATGGGTCGTGGCACGACGCCCGTCGAGCAGTCCGGCCGCGGCGAGCAGGAATGCGCCAGTGCAAACGCTGGCTTTACGTCGAGCGCGCGAGGCAAGCTTTCGGATCAGCTCGATAGTCGTTGCGTCTTCTTGGACCGCCTGCGTAGCTGGAGATCCCACCACGATCATCGTATCCAAATGTATGCGGTCGGGCACGGACGCCGTCTCGACTTTCACGCCACCGGCGCCGCTAACGAGCCCACCGGCAGCGGAGACAATCTGCACGTCGTAACGCGCATGGTGCATCTCTGCAGCAAGATTGAACGCGCAGCGGGGACCGCTGAGATCGAGCAGCTCGAATCCGGAGAAGACCACAAACCAGATCGGTTTCGGAGATGGCAGGTTCGGCATGACGCTCTCGGCCGATGGCAGCATTCGTGGACTACACGTCCTTTCTGCCAGACGCGAGAGGGCATAGGGGTGAGGCGGTCCTTCAAGGGAGCTCCGCTTTGCCAGACTCGATCGCACCGACCGACTTGCCCTCCCTTCAGAGATTGCGCGCCGCCACATCGCCTGCCGGAACACCCCCTTTCGAGTGGGCATCGTCATCGGTCCGGGCTTTATCCCAATGGACATGGTCGGCGTGCAAACCGTGTTCGGCCTGATGCCGGGCGCCGAAATCCACCTGCTTTGGAAGTCGCTCGATCTGGTCGAAGGCTTTCCGAGCTGGTGGACCAAGCCGACGACACGCTTCGAGGACTGTCCTGCGCTCGACGTCCTCGCCGTGCCCATGCTTCCGCCCGAAATTCAGGGCGACGCGGACGTGGTCGCCTTCGTCGCCGCCCGGGCCAGGCAAGCGCGCTACACCATCGGCATCTGCAATGGCGTCCTGCTTCTGGGCGCCGCGGGCGTCCTGGCCGGCAGGCGCGTGACGGCGAGCCATCCCGCCATGGCAACGCTGGCTGACCTCGGCGTGGCAGAGATCGTCCCGCCCGGCGCCGGCGTCGTTATCGATGGCGGGCTGTTCACTGCCGGTCCTGGCGTCGGCAGCTTCGAGGCCGCGTTGCTGGTCGTGGCGGACGCCTTCGGCAGGCGCGCCGCCGAGCTTGCCGAGCTCATCATCGAGTATGATCCTCACCCGCCTTTCGGTTCGGGTCTCGCCAGCACCGCCAAGCCGGAGCTCGTGGCTCAGTTCGACGCGCTGATGGGCGACATGATGGCCTCCTACCGCCGAGATGCGGTGGCCGCCTTTACGGGCAGGAAGGCGGATTGATTAGCGCCTATCATCAGGAGCGAGTCATGCACCCACCTTCGACCACCGTATCCGCTAATGGGATCAACTTGCATGTCGCACAGAGGGGCAGCGGCCAGGTCGCGATCCTCTTTTTGCACTATTGGGGCGGCTCAACCCGAACTTGGGATCCGTTGATCGACCGGCTGTCCGGACACCATCGCTGCGTGGCTGTCGATCTGCGCGGATGGGGCAAGTCCGACCACTCGGCCAGCGACTTCAGCCTTGCCGCTCAGGCCTCCGACGTTGAAGCGGTCATTGCAGAGCTTGGACTGGCTGACTTCGTGCTGGTGGGCCATTCGATGGGAGGGAAGATCGCGCAGATCGTCGCCTCCCACCGCCTTGTCGGGCTTCGCGCACTTGTCCTTGTTGCCCCGGCCCCCCCGACCCCGGTGCTCATCCCGGACGAGGAGAAGCAAATGCGGCTGGCGGGCTATCGCAGCGAGGAAGGTGTCGGGATAGTCCTGGGCATCCTCGCGGGCCGAACGCTGAGCGAGGCACACCGCCGTCAGGTCGTCGAGGATACCCTGGGTGGGCAGGAAGAGGCCAAGGAGGCATGGGTCGGCCATAACATGGCGGTCGATATTTCCAGCGCCGCTTCGGCCATCGAGGTTCCTGTTCACGTGATTGCCGGAGACGCGGACAAGGTGGAGACCGTGGAGGTTCTGCGCAGGGAGATACCTCGGTGCATCCGAAACGCCCGGTTCCACATTCTCGACGGCGTCGGTCACCTTTCACCACTCGAAGCGCCCGAGGAGATCGCTTCGATAATCGAAGGCGTGACGCGCGAGCTGTAAGCCATAAGGACCCGCACCTCCTCGGGACTGTGCCCAGGAGGGCCTACTGCGACGGCGCACTTGGCCCCCTTCGGGTGGGCGAAGCGCCCCGTCCGCTACTGCCTGCGACGCAATCCTTCGCTTCGGTCACATGACAAGGTCAGGCCGCACGGGACAGGAGGCTTCTAAGCACGTCGGCCAAGACCTCCGGAGCCTCGATCGGCGGAAGATGGCCGCAGTCCGGGATCACGTGCAGCGTGGACCCGGGCGTCAGGCGGTGGATCTCCTGCGAGAGCTTGACGGGCGTCATCCCGTCCTCCCGGCCGACGATCACCGCAGTCGGGGCGGTCAGGCCGCGAAGGACGGCACGGAGGTCGGGCCGCGCGGCCACGGCGCGGTTCTGCCGGACATAGATCCGGGCTCCCACCCGCGCGCTCATCTCCGTCAGCTCGGCACGGACATCTTGGGGCGCCGAAGGATGGACGAGCGAGCCGAGACTACGCTCCGCCAAGCGACGGAAGTTGAACGATCTTCCAACAACCAGGTTGGTGACGTGGCGCACAGCCTTCTGCGTGAGAGTGTCGCGACGGGCAGTGGTGTCGACCAGCGCGAGCTGAGTTATCCGCTCGGGCGCGATCCTCATCAGCTCCAACGCCACCATGCCGCCCATGGAGACGCCCGCCAGCGCGAACCTTTGCGGGGCTTGGTCGAGAATGCACCGCGCCATCCCTGGCAGGGTGTCGTCGTTCAAGGTGTCGCCCATCAGGCAGTGGACCTCGCCGTTCAGCGCCGCCACGGTTCGTCTCCAGACAGCGCCGTCGCTGCCAAGGCCAGGGATCATCACGAGAGTGTCCGCCATGGTGCGCGCGCCTTGACCGGGAACGGGAGACTACACCTTCGACCATGGTTGAAGGTCAAGGTCATGCGCATCGGCGAGCTAGGGTCCGGACTCATAACCACCAGGTGGCGGCGGCGGCGAGGGCAACGGCTCCCATGAAGTTTGTGATACTGCGATCGAAGCGGGTTGGCGAGGCGGCGCCAGTCCTTGAGGCGGCAGAACATGCGCTCGATGACGTTGCGCTGCTTGTAGATGGCTCGATCGTAGTCGTATTGGACTTGCGGTTTTTGCGCGGCGGGATCACGGCCTGGGTGCCGCGTTCATCAAGCCAGTCGCGCAACGCTTTGCTGTCGTAGCCCTTTGTCGGCGACGAGTTCGGCGGATGACGGCAACGCTTCGATGCAGAGCCGGGCTATCTTGCTATCGTGAACGTTGCCGGGCGTCAGGAGCAGAACGTGGGACGGCCTCTCGCGTCGCTGACGGCATGGACTTTGGTGTTTCGTCCGCCCTTCGTGCGGCCGATACCATGAGCCAAGGCCCCCCTTTCCCGCCGCCTGCGCAGCGGTGGACCTTGAACAACTGCTGTCGATGAACAATCGTCCGGCGCACCTTCGGCTCCCGCGAGCGCGCTGAAAATGTTTTCCAGACGCCGCGTTCGGACCAGCGCACAAAGCGGTTGTAGAGTGTCTTCTTCGGCCCGTAGACATCGGCGCAGTCTGCCCAGCGGCCACCACATCGCAGCGCATGCTCGACGTGCACGAGCCTTTCCTCGAGCGGCGCTGGACCGAGGGCGGAGTAGCCGAAGTTCCGCTTCGCCGCGCCCTCGCCCGCGTCTCGGCCTCACGAGGTTCCACCTGCATAGCAGGTGGAAGGGCTACGCAGGGTGCCGCAACGCGGCCCAGCTTTGGCGCGAGCTGGCCAGCATGGGCTTTGCCGGCCGGCCTGAGATCGTCCGGAGCTGGGCGATGCGGCGGCGTAGGAAAGAGCCGGATCTCACCGCATCCATGATCGTCGGTCGTGCCGTCACGGCGCTGCCAGCGTCTGGACGGAAGATCGCTCGTTTGCTGATGTCCGACGCCGGCCAGCTTCCTGAAATGGAGCAAGGCTTCATCGCCCATCTGCTGCAGAGGGCACCCGGGCTCGCCGATGCCATCACGGTCGCAAAGCGATTGAACAAGCTGCTACGGCGTGACAGTCAGGAGAGTTTGGCTCAGGTGCTCGACGCTGCTGCCAAGACACCCTTGGCGGAGTTCGCCGCGGGATTGCGCCGGGACTTCGCCGCCGTGCAAGCCGCCCTCGACCTGCCCTGGACTACAAGCCCCGCCGAGGGCCAGATCAACCGACTCAAGATGGTCAAGCGGACCATGTACGGCCGTGCCGGCTTCAACAAGATCGAGCACCGGCTGCTCTCGTTCATCACGATGAACTGGAAGGCGGAGCCGCTGGTCAGCTACCGCGTCATCGTCGACCTGATCGCGGCAACCACGACCAAGACCGGGCTGACCGTGCGATGCGAACTCGACAGCACGCACTATCCGAAGGGGATTGTCATGTCCGACCGTGAGATGGATCGTCTTCATATCACCCGGGACGCGTTCCACGGCGAATGGAACTATACGATCCACCCCGCCGAAACGAACGCTTCACCGGTCAAAGCAATTATCTTCGGATGAGCCCTACGCTTTTAAAGGTTGATGTCGGGCTCGATCACCGCACCAGGGCTGGACCGGGCTCGCGGCACCGCCGTTGAAGTGGTGCGGGGGTGACTGTCGAGCCGGCCCACCGGCGGCGTCCACTCGCGGCGCTGCCGCACTGTCCAGCCGTAGCGTGGGTCGCCCTCGACGGCCTCGGCATGGTCCGATAGCCGGTTGCGTTCCAGCCAGCTCACCGCCGCTTCCAGCTCGGCCAGGCTCAACTGAGCGCGGAGCTTGTTGGCGGTGCGGCGCTTGAGGCGCCGGCGAGCGAGGCGGCGCTGCACCGGACGGTCCACGAACTCTATCTCACGCCGCAGAAACCGACCGGGGCCGAGGTGGCGCGCGAGGTGGCCGGGCGGTGCCGGGCCGAGAAGCTGCGGCCGCCGTCCTCCAGCACCGTGCGGCGCCGGCTCCGGTCGCTACCGCTTGCGGACCGCCGCAAGTGCGGCGAGGAACACCCGGAGGCAAAGCCGGTGCATGGCCATGCTCCGCCCGTGCGGTTCCCGCTCGACTTGGTGCAGGTGGACCATACGCCGGTGGACCTGATCCTGGTGGACCCGATCGGCCGCGAGCCGATCGGGCGGCCCTGGCTCACGGTCGCGATCGACGTGCATAGCCGCTGCCTCGCGGGGTTCCATGTGACACTGGATGCGCCATCCGCAGTCTCCGTGGGGCTGTGCTTGACGCACGTCGCCATGGACAAGGCGCCCTGGCTCGCACTGCGCGACGTGGCGGCGGACTGGCCTATCCAAGGCAAGCCACGGCGCGTGGGCGTGGACAACGGGTCCGAGTTCCATTCCGAGGCGTTCGAGCGCGGCTGTGACCAGCACGGCATTGGCATTGATTGGCGCCCGCCGGGCCGGCCGCACTTTGGCGGCGTGGTCGAGCGCGTGATCGGCAGGCTGATGGGCCTGGTGCATGGCCTGCCCGGCACGACGTTCTCCAACTTCGGCCAGCGCGGCAGCTACGACAGCGACAAGGCGGCCTGCCTGACCTTGGAGGAGCTGGAACGCTGGCTGGCGATCGCCGTCGCCAAGTACTATCACCTGCGCCCGCACGAGGGCCTGGACGGGCAAGCGCCGCTGCGGCGCTGGCAGGAAGGTATGGCGGCGCTTGCGGTCGAGGGCCGCTCCATCCCGTTGCCTCGCGACCCACGCGCCTACCTCGTGGATTTCCTGCCGGTTCTGCGCCGCAGCCTGCAGCGCGACGGCCTCACCATCGACCATGTGACCTATTTCAGCTCCGCCTTGCGTGCCTGGATTACCGCCCGGAACCGGCCGGACCCTCTGCTGGTCCGCCGTGATCCGCGTGACCTCAGCCGGGTGTTCGTGCTGGACCCGCTAGATGGCGGCTACCTGGAGGTGCCGACGCGCGACCTGTCGCGGCCGGCCATTTCGCTTTGGGAGCACCGGCTGGCGCGACGGCATCTGCGTGCCAAGCACCGGGGCGAGATCGATGAAGCGGCACTGTTCGAGGCGATCGAGGAGATGCGCGCGGCCGAACGCGACGCCGCACGCCTGACGCGGTCGGCACGTCGTGACCGTACTCGCCGGGCCGTTGCGCCGGTCGTGCCAGCCGCGCCGCCATCAACTGCACCGGCCTCCCCGGCGCCCCCTGTCGCTCAGCCTGCCGTGACGGCCGAGGTGGAAACCGAGCTGCCCCTTCCATTCGACGACATCGAGCAGTGGTAGCGACAGCCTTGGACCTTGCGCATCTCCGCCCCGAGGCCCGCGAGCTGGCGCGCTTACCCGCCGGCGAACGTTTGGCCCGTGTGCCGGCCAACCGCTGGATCGGCTATGGCCGTGCGAGCCAGGCCGTCGCTCTGTTGGAGCGCCTGTTGGCTTTCGAGCCCAGCCGCGTGCGGCCTCGCAACCTCCTGGTGGTTGGTCCCACCAACAACGGCAAAACCGCCATTGCCGAGCACTTCCTACGCACTCATCCGCAACGTCCCTCTGACGACGGCGAGCACGAAGTCATCCCCGTGCTGCTGGTGCAGATGCCGCCGTCGCCTACGGTCGGGCGGCTCTATGCGGCCGTTCTAGCAAGCGTTCATGCCGGGGGTGATGTATGGCCGGTCTCCCGACCGGGAGGCGCTGCGCCTGCTGCGCCAAGTCGGCTGCCGGATGGTGCTGCTGGACGAGCTGCACAACTTGCTGGCCGCGCCGGGCCAGCGGCAGCGCGAGTTGCTGAACCTGCTTCGCTACCTTGGCAACGAGATTCGCATCCCGCTGGCCTGCTTCGGCACGCGCGAGGCGTATCTTGCCATCCGCAGCGATGACCAGCTCGAGAACCGCTTCGAGCCGTTCTTGCTGCCAACGTGGGAGGACGGCCCCGAGTTCGGCCGCCTGCTCGCCAGCTTCGAGACGGTGCTGCCGTTGTGCGAGCCGTCCGGCCTCCGTGCGCCCGCGCTGCGCGCTCACGTGCTGCGGCGCTCGGAGGGCACCATTGGTGAGGTCGCCGCCCTGCTCGCCGCTGCAACGGAGGCGGCGCTGCTGGCCGGCGAGGAGCGGATCGGGGCCAGCACGCTGGATGTGGCCGAGTACCAGCCGCCCAGCGTGCGCCGACACCTGTTCGAGCGCGAACTCCGGTAGAGCGGCATTATTGTGGAACGCCGCTGGCCTTTGCACCCCCAGCCTCGCGAGTGGGAAATGCTGGAGAACTGGGTGCGCCGGATCGCGGAAGCGTACGGGCTCAGCTACGACACCTTCCTCAAGCACGCCCTGGGCCGCGTGGGACGCGGCGCGCGCGACCTGGAAGGGATTACGGAGGGGGAACTCGCGCGCCTGTCCGCCGGCACCGGCATGCCTGTTGAGCGGCTGCAGGAGATGAATTCCGGGGCGATGATGGCACGCGTGAACGAGCGCATGCAGGGCTGGCTGGTTTCGGAGGACGGACGCGAGGCGCTGAAGGAGCTGCGGGCCACCCTGGGCCGCATTGCCCGGCGGAGCGAAGCCTACGCCACGGCCGACGCGGGCCGTCTCGCAAGGCAGAACTGGAACCTCTACAGAGCATAGACAACGTGACAGCTTAAATGACAACCTGAGAGGCAATGGCGGGTTCTCGCGCTGCTATCACGTATTCGTCCGTTTATGGAGCATCCCAAGCCCATGCTTATCGGCTACATGCGGGTGTCCAAGGCCGACGGCTCCCAGGTGCTCGACCTTCAGCGCGACGCCCTGCTTGGCGCCGGCATCCCGGCTGACCGGCTTTACGAGGACCACGCCTCCGGCAAGCGTGACGACCGGCCCGGGCTGGACGCCTGCCTCAAGGCGCTGCGCAAGGATGACACCCTGGTCGCCTGGAAGCTGGACCGGCTCGGCCGCGACCTGCGCCACCTGGTCAACCTCGTCCACGACCTGACCGGGCGCGGCGTCGGCCTGAAAGTGCTGGCCGGCCAAGGTGCCTACCTGGACACCACGACCGCGAACGGCCGGCTGGTGTTCGGCATCTTCGCAGCCCTTGCCGAGTTCGAGCGCGAGTTGATCGTCGAGCGGACCCGCGCCGGCCTGGCCTCCGCACGGGCCCGGGGCCGCAACGGCGGTCGGCCGTTCAAGATGGCCTCGGCCAAGCTCCGCCTGGCCCAGGCGGCCATGGGCCAGCCTGGCACCAAGGTCGGCGAGCTGTGCACTGAGCTGGGCGTCAGCCGGCAGACGCTCTACCGCCATATGGACCCCAAGGGCGCCCTGCGGCCTGATGGGGAAAAGCTGCTTGGGTATGGTGCGCGACGTCAGTCAAGGAATGCTAGACCGACGCAGGTCTCCGCATGACGTTATTGGCGCGACCGGAGGGGGCAGAAAGCTCCGACGTGCCTGAGCCTGAATTTGAACGCCTCCGGCGGCGCGAGGCTGAGCTTGAAGCCGAGGTGACGCGTCTACGCGCGCGTGCCGACTTCACCAGTGATGCTTCCGATCACCATCATCGCGCAATCTTCAGAAGTGCGGTCGATTTCGCCATCATCGCCACCGACCGCGACGGCAGAGTGACCGACTGGAACACGGGCGCCGAGCGCATCCTCGGCTGGTCTGCCGAGGCGATACGGGGCGAGCCGATCGACCAGATCTTCACGCCCGAGGACCGGGCGGAGGGTCGATCATGCCTGGAGATGGGGCGCGCCCTGGAAGCGGGGCGCGCCAACGACGAGCGCTGGCACGTGCGCCGGGACGGTTCGCGATTCTGGGCGAGCGGCGAGATGATGACGTTGCGGGCCAAGGACGGCGCGCACCTCGGCTTCCTGAAGATCCTTCGCGACCGCACGGTTGAGCATGAGGCGGCCATCCGTGCCGCCGCAACGACTGCCGACGCGCGCGCCGCGGCTGAGGCGCTCGCTGCGGAGCGTTCCGCAATTCTTGGCCAACTCGCCGAGGGCGTCATCGTCGCTGATGCAAGTGGCCGGATCACCTTTGTCAATGAGGCTGCCACTGAGCTGCACGGTGTGCGCGAGCTTGGGGTTAAGCCTAGTGACTACAGCAACGCCTACCACCTGCTGACGGAGGCAGGAGCGCCGTATCCGCCCCATGACTTGCCGCTCGCACGTGCAGTTCAAGGCGAAACCGTGATCGACGCCCGCTGGCGCATTCGCCGGCCGGACGGTAGCGAGGTACTCGCCATCGGCAGCGCACGCCCGATCGAACAACTAGACGGCACGCGGGCCGGAGCCGTGCTGACGCTGCGCGACGACACTGACCGGAAGGCCGCAGAGACCGAGCGCTCACGCTTGGCAGCCATTGCCGAGCAGTCACGCGACTTTATCGGCATTGCCGATGCGGAAGGGCGCGTGATCTTCCTCAACGAGGCCGGCCGAGCCTTGGTGGGCCTTGAGCACGTTGGACCAGTGCTCAAAACCCGAGTTCTGGACTACCTTCAGCCGGAAGGCCAGACGACCTTCCGCGACGTCGTGCTGCCAGCAGTCAAACGCGATGACTACTGGGAAGGCGAACTCTGCCTCCGGAATTTTGTCAGCGGAGCCAGTATTCCGGCCCTCTCCAATTTCTTTCCGGTCCGGGACCCGGACGGCGCCATCGTCGGCTACGGCACGGTCGCACGTGACCTGACCGAGCGGAAGCGGGCGGAGGACGCACTGCGTGAGGAGACCCGCAGGCTCGAAACGCTGAACCGGACGGGTGCTGCGCTCGCCGCGGAGCTCGATCTCGAACGCGTCGTCCAAGGCGTTACCGATGCCGGCGTCGAGCTGACTGGCGCTCATTTTGGGGCGTTCTTCTATAACGTGCTGAACGAGGCCGGCGAGAGCTACATGCTCTATACTGTTTCCGGGGTGAACCGATCCTCGTTCGCGGATTTCCCAATGCCGCGCGCAACCGCGGTGTTTCGTCCGACCCTCCACGGCGAGGGAGTCCTGCGCTCGGACGACATCCTCGCCGACCCTCGATACGGCAAGAGTGCCCCTCATCATGGGATGCCGAAGGGCCATCTGCCCGTTAGGAGCTACCTTGCGGTGCCGGTCATCTCGAGATCAAGCGAGGTGATCGGGGGCCTGCTCTTCGGCCATCCCGAGCCGGGCCGGTTCAGTGAGCAGCATGAGCGTCTGATGCTGGGCATCGCCGCGCAAGCTGCAGTCGCCATCGACAATGCCCGGCTCTACCAGACCGCACAGCGCGAAATCGAGGAGCGGCGGCGCGCCGAGGAGCGCCTAGTTGAACTCACCCTGACCCTGGAGGCACGCGTCGCAGAACGCACGGCAGAGCGTGACCGAACCTGGCGGCTCTCTCAGGACCTGCTCGCCGTCGTTGAGACGGACAGCGTGATAGCGTCCGTGAACGGCGCCTTCACGGATCTGCTGGGGTGGGACGCAGGTGAGCTTGTCGGGACCCCATTCCTTGAGTTCACCCACCCTGACGACATCAACGCCACATTCGCCGTCTTCCAAGGGATCTTCGAAGCACCCCTCGTCAACCCCTATCAGTTCCGGCTACGCCACAAGGACGGGACGTACCGCTGGTTCGCGTGGACCGGTGCATTCGAGGACGGGAGAGTCTACGCGAACGGCCGCCACACCACCTCCGAGCACGAACAGGCAGCAGCCCTCGCCCGCGCCGAGGAGCAGCTCCGCCAAAGCCAGAAAATGGAGGCGGTCGGGCAGCTCACCGGCGGCATCGCACACGACTTCAACAACCTGCTTGCCGGGATCAGCGGCAGCTTGGAATTGCTGCAGACCCGTATGAGCCAGGGACGGGTGACCGAGCTCGACCGTTATATCGACAGTGCGCAGGGGGCGGCCAAGCGGGCGGCAGCACTGACCCACCGCCTGCTCGCCTTTTCACGCCGGCAGACGCTTGATCCCAAGTCTACCAACGTCAACCGCCTGGTCGGGGGCATGGAGGAGCTGATCCGCCGCACAGTGGGTCCCTCGATTGAGCTCGAGGTGGCCGCCGCCGCCGGGCTATGGACGACGCTGATCGATCCGGGCCAGCTCGAGAACGCATTGCTGAACCTGTGCATCAACGCCCGCGATGCCATGCCTGACGGTGGGCGGCTGACAATCGAGACGGCCAACGAGTGCCTGGACGAACATGCCGCGCGTGAGCACGAGCTGTCACCCGGCCAATACCTTTCCCTTTGCGTGACGGACACCGGCACCGGAATGGCGCCAGACGTCATCAAGCGCGCTTTCGACCCGTTTTTCACGACGAAGCCGATTGGGATGGGCACGGGGCTAGGGCTGTCGATGGTGTACGGCTTTGCCCGACAATCGGGCGGCCAGGTGCGGATCTGCTCCAAGGTTGGCCACGGCACGAGGATTCGCCTTTATTTACCTCGCCACCACGCGGAGGAAGATGCGATCGAGGGTGCAGCCGGTCTGACCGAGGCTCCGCGAGTTGAGCAGGGCAAGGCGGTGCTGGTGGTGGACGACGAGCCGACCGTGCGCATGTTGGTCACCGAAGTGTTGAAGGATCTCGGCTACATTGCGATCGAGGCGGCCGACGGTCCGGCTGCGTTGCGTGTGCTGCAATCAGGCGTTCGCATCGACCTTTTGATCACCGACGTGGGCCTGCCCGGGGGCATGAACGGTCGGCAGGTGGCCGATGCCGGGCGAGACATGCGACCGGGGCTGAAGGTGCTGTTCATCACGGGCTACGCAGAGAACGCGGTCGTCGGCAACGGCCACCTGGACGCCGGCATGCAGGTGCTGACCAAGCCCTTCGTGATGGAAGCGCTCGTCAGCCGGATCACGGAACTCACCTCGGCAGCGTAGCGCCGCACAAGGACCGGCCACAGCCGCAGCACTGAAGTCGTCTTTGCCACGTTGCTGAAGCCGACTTTGGAAAATGACACCTGGCCATCGCCGAAGCGCCAATCGACGCACTTAGGCCCCGTCAGGAATCAACTGCTCCGGTTCATTCGTAGCGAGGCCGGATCGTGTAGTTCCACTCACCATGGAACTCGTTTCGGATGATGTTG
>JAABUX010002097.1_pt1 | contig 28748 bp, 18 predicted proteins | sample 5561851 | NCBI WGS metagenome assembly JAABUX01 (sample SAMN10711883, study PRJNA513361) | rock metagenome | isolation source: Antarctica rocks | place: Antarctica: Victoria Land, Richard Nunatak red sandstone | collected 2016-01-03 | reverse complement strand
TCATCGCGGCCGGGACGACCCGCGTCGACCGAATCGCCTTGAACTCGATCTTGCCCGGCGGCTCGATCCAGGTGGGCGGCGACCTCAACACGCTGGACATTTACAACAACGTGACCTTGAGTGGCGGGAACCTCACGGTCGGCCGCGACCTGAACTGGTTCCAAACCTTCGGCAACGTCAGCCTGAGCAACAACGCCCGAATCACGATCGGCCGTGATCTGGGGCTGACTCTCCAGCCCCCCAAGGGGTCGGGCAACTTCGGCCAAGGTCTCTTTATCAGCGGGAATCTGACGATCGCCCCGGGGAGTAATTTGATTGTGGGCCGGACGATCGTGGGCGGGGTCCTCATCCAGGGGAACTTCTCGGGAGTCTCACGCTTCTCGGCGAGTGGTTTCACGCCCCTGAACCCGGCGTTCCCGAACCAGTTCCCTGTCACGGTCGGTGGCACGCTGGCCGCCTGATCCTCCCGCCAGCTTTCGCTCGACCGGACCGGGACCGGCGATCGAGGTGGGAAGTTCTCCCCTCCCGATCGCCGGTTCGTTGTCATTCAGCCGCGACCGCGCCCAGTCGGTCGGTCAGCTCGTGATCCCCTTGGTCAGGTGCATGAACGCGGTTTCGAGGTTGATTTCGTCTTCCTTGAACAAGGTGATGTCGAACCCTTGTTCGAGGAGTTTCGGGACCAGGAAGCTGTACTTGATGACCCCCTCGTTCATCTTGACGATCAGGATGCCGTTCTTGTCCTGAACGGATTCGACCTCGTGCTGCCCTTCGAGGAAGTTGGCGGCGTCGGTCATCCGGTCGGATACGGTGATGTTCAGGACGATGTCGGTCCGGACCTGCTTCATCACGTCGACGACCGAGCCGTTGACGTGGAGAACGCCTTGCTCGATGATCCCGATCTTGTTGCAGATGTCGGCCAGTTCGGGCAGGATGTGGCTCGACACCAGGATCGTCTTGCCCATCGACCGAAGCTCTTTGAGTAGAGCGCGGATCTCGATCCGGGCGCGCGGGTCGAGGCCCGACGCCGGTTCGTCGAGGAGCAAGACTTGCGGGTCGTGGAGCAAGACTCGCGCCAGCCCGAGCCGCTGCGTCATCCCGCGCGACAGACTCGTCACGAGGGCGTCGCGCTTGTAGGTCAGGTCGACGAGTTCGAGGACTTCCTCGCAAATCTTCTTCCGCGCGGGGCCTTGAATCCGGTAGGCGGCGGCGAAGAATTCGAGGTATTCGATGACCTTCATGTCGTCGTACACGCCGAAGAAGTCGGGCATGTAGCCGATCGCGCGGCGGATGTCCTTGGACCCGGTGTAGATCGAGTAGCCGCAGACGGTGGCCTCGCCCCAGGTTGGGTTCAGGAGCGTGGCCAGGATGCGCATGGTCGTGGTCTTGCCGGCGCCGTTGGGGCCGATAAAGCCATAAACATCCCCCTGGTTCAGGGTGAGGTTGAGGCGGTTCAGGGCGTACAAGTCGCCGTACATCTTGGTCAGGTCGTTCGTCTCGATCATAATTGCGGTCCCTTCGGTGGCGCGGGCGCGGCGGGGTCTTGTTTCAAGGGGAGGATGATCCGGAGCAGGGTCGTCCGGTCAGTCTTGACCGTGCCTGGGGCGTTCCCCAGGTTGAGGACCGCGCCGGGGCGGTCGATCTCGGCGACCAGCATCGGCCGGTCGAGGAGGAGTTGACCCGACAGGTCGAGTTCGCGGTGGGTCCGGCTGGCGATCGTCTCGTCGGTCGCCCCGGCGCTGTCGTGGAACATCATCTCGCGGGCAAGGTCCGCCCGGTTAATGATGCTGGGTTGCCCGGTGCTGGGATTCGCCGTGAACAGCCGCTTATGGGTTTCGCCGACGTAGTTCCCCAGGCTCCGGGGGTCGGTCCGATCCACCTGCACGGTCGCCCCGGGCTGGAGGGTCCCAATCTCGTGGTAGATCTCCTTGCCGAAGGCGATCACCGTGTTCTTGAGGGCGTAAGGGAGCCGGTTCGTCACCGTCCCGGCGAGGCGGTCGGTCCCGACGGGGACGAGGTCGACGTCGAGCATCGCCCCGGCCTGAGGGGCGGGGCCATACCAGCGGGCGAGGACCCCCTTGGTACTCCAGATCCCGATCCGGACGTCTTCGAGCCGCTCGGCGCGACCGGGGGGGCTGTAGGTGTAACCCGCGCCGGCGAAGCCGACCCCCTGCCCTCGACTGTTCATTCCACGCAGCCCCGACTCGGGGGCGGCGAACCACGACAGGACCATCTCGGTCCCCGGCGCCGTTTTGGCGTTCGCCTCGGGGGAAGTCAGCGGTTGCGGTTCGACCTCGACCGTATAGTCGCGGTTCTGCGGGCTGAACAGGTTGAGCCAGGTAGTCCCCCGGGTGATCTTGGCGGGTATGTCGACGTCGACCACGTCGATCTGGTTCACCCGGAGGTCGGTCCCCTTGATCCGGTACGCGGCGAAGTAGGCCAGCAAGCTGACGGTGACGACGATCGCCGGGAAGGTGATCCAGGTCAGCTCCATCCGCTTGAGGACCTTCTTGAGGAAGAAGTAATCCCCCGGGCCGATCAACAGGATGTAGATCGCGATGAACCCAGCCACCCAGCCGAACGGGATCACGGTCATCCCCTGGAACTGGTCGAGCGACTGGCGGACAAACGTGGCGAGGTCCGACACGTTCCGGTTGAAGATCCGCCCCGGCGCGGGGGTGGTGGACTCCGCCGCCCCCGAGGGGGCCTTCAAGTCCATCGCCTTGATCCAGAACAAGGTCCGGTCGGGCCAGCCGGAGAACGGCTTGGCATCGACGTCCAGCCCGACCAGCGTCACCCGGCCAAACCCATACGGCCCCCGGACCACCAGCGGAGTCGAGAGCGTCGAGGCGATCACCCGCCCGCCTCGACTTTCGACCTCCTCGAGCTTCGCCGCCTGGACGGGAGCGTTCTCGAACCGGACCTGCTGACTCCCGCCGGTGAACGACTCCAACGAGTCGAACGGGCTGACCTGCGTCTGGCCGACGAGCTTGGCGGGGAGCATCGCCGCCAGCGGGCCATCATTGACGGCTTGCCAGCGGCTCGAAGCGGCGACGATCAGGTGCCCGCCGCGCTCGACCCACTGGCGGATCGCCTCGATCCGGCCGCCGTTGAGCGCATTCAAGGTCTCGGCGTCGTTGGTGTCGATCACCACGGCGTCCGCCGAGTCATAGCCGTACCACCGCCCCGGCAACTGGTCGGCGGCCCCGAGTGAACTGATCTGGGTGACGGCCACCTCGTGCGCCCGCCCATTGCCGGGGTTCCCCGGTGTGGCGTTGTAACCCGGAAGCTTGGGAATCCCCTCGACCCCGTAAGGGTGCCCCAGGGTGACGAGTTGGTAATCCGTCTGGCCGATCGACTCCAGCCGGTTCGGCGTGTTCGGCGATTGATTGATCGACCCCACGACGAACTCGGGGACGGCCTGCCGCCCCGTCTTGCCATCATAAAACCGGAGCGTGGCGAAGTCGGGATCGAGCGACCCCGGCCGGACATAAACCGTGACCCGTTGAACCCCGCCCGGACCCACCTGGACCGTCTGCCGGACGGTGGTCGGCGTGCCGTTCTCATCATCGACCACCGCGTGCATCTCGCCCGCGAACCCGTCGGGTCCCCCTCGGAGCAAGACAAAGATCGGCGTCCACGTCCCGACCTTGTACCGCCCATCAAACCCGACCCGGCAGTCTTCCACCGCCACCGGCCGAGGCGCGGCCCCCCGGGCGTTGTTGCTGGCAGCAAGCAAGCTCACCAACCCGACCGCCAGCACGACACCCCGGCCCCACCGGCTGATGGGCACACTCCCGGCCGCACCGCCGGACCGGCTCGACTCGACTTGGTTGTTCACGCTTCATCATCCCATCAGGTCAAAACCGGTTCGAGGCGGATAAGGTCGAGGTCAGGGTTTCTCGGCCGGATCGCACCGGCACGGGACCATTGAACACCCCGGACAGGTATCACCATACTTCGCCAGCACGGCCGCTTCCAGGTCCACCCCCCGGACATTCGCCAGAGTGACCAGCCACGCCAGGACATCGGCCATCTCAAAGGCCAACTCCTCGTCCGTCCCCGACCGGAGGGCCGAGGCGAGTTCCCCCACCTCCTCGGCGAACCAAAGAAACGTCCCTGAGTCCCCCCGCGCGGCATCCTTCGCCCCGTAGAGGGTCTTGATCAGGCGCTGGAGTTCGGCGATGGTTAGGCCAGCTGGACTTGAAGAAGGCTCATCCATGCAAACAGGAGCCTGGCCCGGGCATTTGAGGCGATTCAAAACTTTGACGTCCATCTTAACCGAACCGGGCGATAGGAACCAAGCACCGAGCGGCTGGTTGTAATTCCCTCTGCGGAAGCGGTTTTACATTACATCAGGAGGTTATTGGATTAATTTTCCGACAAAACCTCCTCGACGATGAGGTGGTCGAGCGACTGCTTTGTTTCATTGCTTTTTGCGATCATAGAACTGATTTTGCTCTTAACTTCAACAGATTTCAAAACTTTGGACACAAGCTCAAGAAAATCGACCTGTCCATAAGCAATCGCCGTGGAAAACCATTCATCTTTGTCAAGGCCGAAAGAATTCTTGGTGCTAGCCGTGGAATCATACAGGGATTCGTTGAGCAAGGCTTTTGCCGTCACCCAAACTGGGTAGACGTTATCACCGAGGTGTCGGCAGACTAGCAGCCTGCTGCGATGACGGGCTGCTTGGCTTTTGAGATCAAAAAACAACTCTGTAACGTTTTCCGACTTTCGTTGAATCAATTCGGCGACAATAAGACCTTTTGTCCGTCTTTGGATGTTCGCGGCTTGAGTATTGAGGATGATGACGGGCGACAGCTCGTCCAAGCCAATCTCGGTGCTCCAAAGATCGGGGATTGAATCCATCATTAGATCACCCCTTCATCGGGAAGTGTCAGGTCGAAGCTGAGCGGAAGATGGTCGGAGACCGCTTTGCGGCGGGGCCGACCTGAACGGGATACCAACCAATCTTGGCCATCCGACTCCAAAATTTCCAGCCGGGTCAACGATTTCATCAGGTCGGTTCGGACGAGAACCTGGTCAAACATCTGCCAAAAATGACTGGCCAGGGCCTGGGAGTTTTCGTGGAAGTAGGTTCCGGCCGCTCGCCTTTGATCCAGGTCCTTGCCGACTCGATCGCCCAAGAGTGACCACATCGGGTTATAGAACGGCAAGTGCCCACGCCGCGACTTCATCCGCTGAACGGAATCGGTCAGGGTGCGAGACATCAGGGCATGCAGGGCCGTCGTGTCGACCAAGCCTCGGTCGAACGGGTTCATATTCAGGTCGCCGACCAGGACGGTTCGGGTGTGTCCGACATCGTCTTCGAGTCGCCGAATCTGCGGGATAAGTTTTCTCGCCCATTCCGCCCGGTCATGGTCGTCGAGCGTGTTCGGCGAGTGGAGATGGGCTCCAATCAGGAGGATGCTCGGCAGATCACCTACCGTCAATTCGTGGGCCGTGATCCGTCCATTCAGGTTGCCGGAGAAACGATCAGTCCAAGTTGCATTCGATAATCTCGAAAAGAGCATAAGCCTGGGACTATCGCTTGGGACGCGGTAGTAGGTCCCACCCAAGGCGCCGTTCATCGCTCCGAGCAGCAGGTGTTCATCGGCGGCGGGTTCGGCGAAGAGGAAAACGTCGATGTCTCGCCAAGCCAGATGCCGAAGGGACTCGTAGAAGCGAGTCCCCAAGGCGCGGCGGATGTTCCAGAAGAGGAACGAGATTTTGGTGGCCAACGGGTGAAAGCCTCGGCGGGGTTACTGGATCTCGGCGCGGGCGGCCTTGGCCTCGGGGTGGGCGGGGTCGCGGGCGAGGATCTCGTCGAGGAGGGTTCGGGCCTGATCGGGGTGGCCGGCTTTGACGAGGGCTTGGGCCTTTTTGACGCGGAGGTCGTCGAGCTTTTTGGGCTTGAGGGTGAGGGTGGCGTCGTATTCCTCGACGGCTTCGGCGGGCTTGCCGGCGAGGAGGGCGGCTTCGGCCTTGAGGGTGTGGCACTCGGGGTCGTAGACGTCGACGTAGAGGCACTCGGTGGCCCAGTGGTTGGCTTGGTCGGCGTCCTTGGTGAGGAGGTAACGCTTGGTTAGCTCCTTGCGGAGGGCGAGGTCGTCGGCGTCGTTGTTGGCCAGGGCGGTCAACTCGTCGACGAGGCGGGGGTCCTTCTTGCGGAGGTGGACGCGGGCCAGGCCGGCGATCCACTTGGAGTTTTGGGGGTCGTCCTTGCGGCCGAGCTCGTAGAGCTTTTCAGCCTCGTCGAGCTTACCGGCCTTCATCTGGAGTTCGGCCAAGAGGTCCATCACGCGGACGTCGGGCTTGGCGGGGTCGAGGGCGGGTTCGAGGAGGGCCAAGGCTTCGTCCTCGTAGCCGATGGTCATGAAGAGCCGGGCCTTGACGTAGCTCGCCATCGGGTGCTTGGGCTGGAGTTTGAGCGCCTTGTCGGCGAAGGGCTTGGCGGCCTTGTAGTCGCGGCGGGCGTAGTGCTCATAGCCCATCCGGGCGTTGAGGTCGGCGTCGTCGGGCTTGGCCTTGAGCTGCTTTTCGAGTTCGGAGAACTTGATCGGTTGCTCGTCGCCGGCTCGGGTCTGGATCGTTTTCACGACGCCGTCGAGGAAGTCCAAGAACTTGGCCTCGAAGTCGGCCTTGGCGACGTGGAAGCAGGCGTCGATGGCGCGGTCGGTGGTCAGCCCCCGGCGGTAGGCGGCGAGCATCTGGATCAGGGCGTCGGGGCCGAACCGCTGAAGCATGTACTGGGCGTAAAGCTGCGCCTGGCAGTAGGCCATCTGGCGGTCTTCAGGCTCGTCGGGGCGGATGAAGCCGAGGTTGATGGTGTCGAGGTTGAGGAGCTTCTTGCGGTTCGGCACGCGCTCCAGGAGCATCTTGTTCCAGGGCTGCGGGCGGGGGAAGCCTTCGGACTGGACGGCCAGGGCCTCGGTGTACCAGTGGGGGATGTTGAACTCGGTTTGCTGCAAGGTGATGACGTGGACGACCTCGTGCTTCATCACCCGCGCCCAATGGAACGGCTTGGGGCTGGTCCGGGTGCTGGCCAAGGCGACGACCTTGCCGGTGCAGGCCCCCACCGTCGGGATGAACGGCAGGGCGACGGTCCGACCGCTGAACTTCTCGTGGTCCTTCATGATCTCGATCTGCGTCAAGCCGGGCGGCTCGTAGCCGAACAGCTTGACGAGTTCGCCGTGGATCGATTCGAGGTAGCGGTTCATATACTTGGCGAGCAAGGCGTCCTGCGACGGGTCGAACAGGACGTCGTAGTGCGGGCCGACCTCGGACTTATAGCCGCTCATGTGCTTGAGGATCTTCCGCATATTATCAGCGCGGATGTTGAACGGGTCGGCGGCGAAGGCGACGTCGAAGAGGTCGCGGGCCTCGCTTTCGCGGCCGATCTGCATGTAGAGCATCCCCAGACCGATCCGAACGTCGGCGCGGTCGGGTTCGGCGGCGATGGCGCTGAGAAAGGCACCCTCGGCGGACTGGAACTTCCGGCGGTCGGCCAAGCGTTCGGCGAGCGCGGCGTAAAAGGTCGAGGGCCTGGGATTGTTCATCAAGACCATCGACTCGACCGCCTGGGCGCCAAGCGGGTCGACCAACAACCGAGCAGCGGCGGCCAATCGGGCCAGCGAGTCCTCGTCCTTAGGGTTTTCGAGTACGGCCTTGGTGGCGTTGTCGCGGGCGTCGGTGAAGCGCTCGTCGGAGATGTTCAGGTCGGCGAGGAGGACATAAGCCGGGGCGTACTTGGGGTTGATCTCCAAAGCACGCTCGGCTTTCTTCCGGCCGGCGGCGAGCTTGTACCCTTGCAGGTCGGCGCTGCCGAGCGTGACCAACACCTCGGCCGAGTGCGGATTGATCCGCATGGCGGCCATCAGCTCCTTGCGGGCGTCCCCTTCCTGATAACCGGACAGAAATAATTTGCCTTCGAGCCAGTGGGCCTGCCACGACTGGGGGTCGGCCTTGATGGCAACCTCGTAGATGTCGTTGATCACGCCGTTGAGTTCTTCGCCGAGGTCGTCTCCCCGGTGGTGGCTCCGAGCGTAGCGCTCGGTCGCCTGGCCGACGAGGAGGAGGCCAGCGGGGTCTTTGGCGAGGACGTCGGCGTGGAGGTTCTGGTGGTCGATGAACCACTTGCAGGCGAGGTCGCTCGCGGCGCGATCCCCCTTGGCTTCGAGTAGTCGGGCTTGGGTCCAGCGGGCGAGGAGATGGTCGGGCTGGCCGGCCAGGGCTTGCTCGAAAGCGGCCTGGGCGCCGTCCCAATCCCCCCGGTTCAACCGGATCTCGGCCAGCCGCGCCCAGACGTCGGCGGCGGCGGGCTTGGGCAGATCCGGGAGCTTGGTCGCTTCCACAAGGGCGGCCAGCGCCTGGGCAGGTTCGCCGGTGCTGTCGAGGCAATCGGCGCGACCCAGCGCGATCCGGGCGCGGTCGAGCGGCTGGGGCACGGGGTCGACCTTGAGCAGGGCGTCGTAGACGTCGAGGGCTTCGGCGTACTTGCCGACCTTCCAGGTGGCGCGGGCCGATTCGACGGTCGCCGGCTTGCTCGCCGCCGGGGCCGGATCTTGCGCGACGACCTCCAGCGATGTACCGGCCGTCAACATCACGAGGCTCAGCGAGAATCGGAACGAGCGGAGCATGGCGACCTCCGGTTAGGATGATTTTCGATCGTTCCACGGTAACAAAGCGCGAGGCCCCGCTGACAGGACCCAACTCAACTCGCCCCGGATGCGGGTGTGGCCTTGGATCTTGGCGGTTCGGGTCGGATGAGGCCAAGGGGACTGGCTCCGGCGAGGAACGAGCGGTGCCCGGCCCACATCTCCGGGACCGCCGCGTCGCCCGGTCGGAGTTATTCGCTGGGGCCGTCAGCGTCAGCGGCGGCGGCGATCGGGGCACCGGCCGCGGTCCGTTGGAGGTTGAGGGCGAGGAGGGCGGCGAGGATCTCGTCGTCGGTCATGCCGGGTTGCCAGCCGTAGGCGGCGAACACGGCGGCGTCGAGCTTGCGGTGGGCGGCGTCGAGCCAGGCCGGCCGGGCGTTATAGAGGTTCGTCAAGGTCCGGTCGGCCAACTCCTTGCCGATCGGCCCGCTCCGGGGCTTGAGCACGGGATAGCGAACCGTGCCGATCCCCCGCTCGTCGGGACCATGGACGAATCGGGACCAAGGCCCATCGACCGATCCGGGGAACTCCAAGACTTCCTCGCGCGTCCACTCGGGAGGGTTGAGCCATCGGGAACGGAGGGCATCCAAGCTCTGGGCCAAGTTTCCAATTGCGTCCGAATGATCGTCAGAGGGAATCGGAAATGGGAAGGTTTCAAAGCATGTCGTGTGAGTGTACCTAAATCCGCTTTCTCGCTCTCTGACCTGAGTTCCTTGCGATCTCGACCAAACCTCGTGGATTCGAGAATGCAATAGGCCGAAGAAGTAGTCATCTGATCGGGCAAAGGCGAAAACCTGGCAATCTGGAAGAACGATCGAATCAACCCATACGAATATGCGATGTTTTGTAACCCTCGCAGTCGAGACGTAACGAGTGACTCTCCGAACCGCACGCCGAAATTTCGGGATCGTCTCACCTAACAACCACCAATTTTCGGCTCGGGTTTTCCTAGCATTACCGACTCTTTCCGGTTTGACATGACGCTCAAGATACTCAAAAGGGGCGGAATACAGGGCAGCCTCATCGACGGATCGCTTTACCCCGAAATCAATGATCCAACGGTTTGAACACTTACGAACCAGATCACTCCCATTACGAAAGGGCCTTAAAACGTCGCTATTGGGCCGTCCATGCGGGGTAGGAGCATGGAGCAAGTCGAGGGATTGGAACTGATCGACATCGAATGAACCTACTTTGGTTGTTCCCATGAATACCAAATTCAGATTTGCCGTAAGGGTTCTTGCCTTGGTGACGTCGGTATTTAAAGTCAAGTCGCTGTTTATGCTCTCGCATCGAGCTTTATTCAAGGTCCGGATTTGCTCGGAACCATTGTCGAATCCAATTAATGAAACGTGGACGTTCGCGCCATCGATCAGCCAATCTTGATCGCTGATTCCGAAAAATATATCCCCAGTCGACTTTATCCGATTCAAAACCTCGCGACTCCCCCCGCCTCGAATGCCCTGCGTTGCAATCAATCCCGCTCTAGTGCAATGGGACAGGGAGATCATGCTCGATGCTTTTTCATACCAATAACAACATAAGTCGGAAGTTGCCGGGATACGGCCCCCAAAGAGCTTCCATAGAGACTCGCAGTAAACGTCGCCCAATTCGTTTCGCATCCTCTTGTTCCCGAGAAACGGCGGGTTGCCGACGATGAACTCGGCTGTGGGCCATTCCGGTTCCTTTGGGTGCGACGGGTCGGAAAGGTCGAGGATGGAATCCATGCAACGGAACGTGTCGAGGCGTTGCAAGATCGGCTCGGTGAAGGTCCGGTAGCCGTTCAAGCGTTGCCACTGGAGGTAGCCGATCCAGACGGTCATCTGGGCGAGGTCGAAGGCGTAGGCGTTGACTTCCAGCCCGAGCAACTGGCGGGGGCCGACGAACGGCAAGAGCTTGCCGAACCCGCGATCCTCGTAATAAACCAGGACCTCCTGCTCCAGGTCCTTGAGCTTCTGGAGGGCGACGTACAGGAAGTTGCCCGAACCGCACGCCGGGTCGAGGACTGTGACGGACTGGAGGCGCTGGAGGTAGTCGCGGATCAGCGCGTCGGGGATCTTTGACCCTTTCGTCTTCTTCGCGCCCTTCTTCCGCGCCGGGGTGGCCGTTTCCCCTTTGGGGGCGATCTCCATCGATTGCTCGACGGCCTGGCGGACTTCGGCCCACTCGCGGCGCAACGGGTCCATCACGACCGGCTCGATCAAAGTTTCGATGTCTTCGCGGCTCGTGTAGTGCGCCCCAAGCTGCGACCGCTTGCCGGGGTCCATCCCCCGCTCGAACAGCGTCCCGAAGATCGACGGGTCGACCTGGCTCCAATCGAGCCGCGCGGCTTCGAGGATGCGGCCCATCTCGTCGGCGGTGGGGAGGATGACGGCGGCATCCTCGAACAGGTTGCCGTTGAAATGCTTGATCGGCTCGACCCCGAACGTCCCGCCGCCCGCCATCGCGGCGAAGAGGTTCTTCAAGAACTCCGCCAGCTTCTTGGGGTCGTGGTGCGAGGCGTCGACGATCCGGGTGAACAGGTTCGGCGGCAACAGCCCAACATCTTCGGCGAACATGCAAAAGACCAGGCGGTTGAGGAACTTCGCCACCGCCCGCGGGTGCAGCCCCCGGTCGCGGAACCCCTGGGCGATCTTGCCGAGTTGGCCCGCGACCTTGTTCGTGATCGCCTCGCGCGTGACCGCCGGCCTCAGCTTCTCCTTGTCGTGGAAGACCCACTGGATCAGGTCGAGCTTGGCGGGGCGGGCCAGCTCATCAAGTCGGACCTCATGGATCTGCTCCACGGTCCCCGGAAAGTTGGTATGGACGACCAGCCGCTCGATGTCGCAAGTCACGAGCAAGGGTGGGTTGTCGAGGGCAGTTTTGTAGGTCAGCAACTGGTCGTAGGCCGCGTTCAGGTCCTTGTGCCTGCCCTTGTACTCGAACGCGAAGAAATCCCGTTTCCAGACGTCGGCCCAGCCCCGCTTGCCCGTCCGTTTGGTCACGCCGCGCTCGAACGTGAACCACTCCCCCTTTGGGTCGGCTTCCACGGGGCTGGGGTGGCCGACCAGGGTACAAAGGTCGATGAAGTGCGATTGGGCCGAAGCCCGCTCCGTCAACTCGACGTGGTGCCACTTGGCGATGAAGTCGGCGACGTTCAAGTGGTTCGCCCTCCCTGGAGCAGCCCAAACGCGCGGGCGAGGTGGAAGAGACCGAGCGGCTTCGCCGATTTCGCTGGGCCGGAGGTTCGGCGGAATTGTACCAACCTCTTCCCAGGAGGGCACGATACTCCCAAGAATCTGGGTGTGACCGAGTTGGCTGGTGGCTCGACCGGCCAGGAGAGACAGGCACCGCTCGTCCCTCGCTAGAGCCAGCCCCTTGGCCTCGCCACCCCAAGAATCGGTGGGTACACCCAAGAACCTGCTTGCCGCCAGCTCGAAGAGTCCGAGCGATTGGCTTGCCGCCCTGGACCACCGCTGGTAGCGTGTTCCGCCATGACGACCCCACGACCCAAAACGCTTGAACCGCCATCATCGGCCCGAAAACCGAGGCGAATCCTCGCCGGGGTCTGGCTCTTCCTCGTCCTGGCCGCGCACGCCTGGGGGGCGACCCGGTTGTTCCCAAGCTGGCGGTCGATCATTGATCCCGCCACGCCCGTCGTGGTCGTCGACCATGCGATCCACGAGTACCACGGAACACTCGGGGCGGGATTTCTCCGGGAAGCCGGGACGAGCTGGGGCTACGACCCGTTCTTCATGGCGGGCTACCCCGAAACGCCGGTCTGGGATTCGAGCGGCAACCTGGCGATCCTCTTCGACTTTCTGGGTGGGGGGAAGGACTCGTTCCGGGCCTACAAGATCGGCCTGTTCGCCGCCTCGATCCTGGGATTGGTGGCGCTGGGACTCGGGGCGAGAGCAACGGGCCTGGGCTGGGGCGAGGCGGCGGTCGCCTCGGGTCTGGCGGCGGTCTACTTCTGGGTGGGCTACCCGATCGTCCTCTGGCGGAGCGGCCTGTTCGCGTTCCTGTCGGCGGCGATCGGGGCGGGCCTCTTGCTCGGCCTCTGCGTCCGGTTCGATCGCCACCCAACCTGGCCGACGTGGCTCGCCTTGACGAGCGTGGCGGCGGGGTTGTTCTTCACCCACGTCACGGCGCCGATCTTGGTCGGCGGTGGGGTCCTGGCGTTTTACGCCGTGGTCGCCCGGCGGCACGGTCGACGCTGGCACCTGGCGATCGCGGGGGCGGTGCTGGTGACGGTGCTGGTCAACCTCGGCTGGCTGGTCCCGCTCTGGCAATTCCGGGGGCTTCGGGTCGGCTCGGGGTTGTTCATGACGACGGACTCGGCCCGCTACCTGCTCGACTACTACCTGAGCCCGTCGGTCGACGCGCGGGTGGGCCTGGCCTTGATCCTCGTCGGCTCGGTCGGGCTGATCCTCTGGTGGTTCGGCGGTCGACGCCCCGCCGCGGCGGCCTTCGGCGGGTCGATCGTGGCCTTGGTCCTCCTGACGGGGTTCGGGAGCCTTTGGGGGCCGACCAAGGTCCTCGAACCGCTCCGGTTCCGGGTGGCGTTTTGCTACCTGCTCGCGGTTCCCGCCGCGTCGGCTCTGGTCCAAGCGTCGGTCGCGTTGGCCCGGGTCGCGGGGGGCGGGATCAGGGGGAGAATGGCCACAATCCTGGCCTGGGGGGCCGTCCTGGGCGGATGGGGTTGGTTCGATGCCGGCTTCTTCGGGGCGGCCCGGTCCTGGCTGGTCCAGTACCGGCCGCTCATCGTCGGCTACCCGCCGGAAGCCCGGACGCTGGTCGACTGGATCGAGCGGAACACTGACCTCTCGGCGCGGATCTTGTTCGAGGACCAGCTCCGCCTCCTCGAAGCGACCGACGCCGAGAGCACGCACTGGACCCCGCTCCTGCCCGCCTTGCTCGCCCCGGAGACTCGGCTGTTCATCGGCGGCCTGTATCAGACCGCGTTCATCCAGCACCACCAGATGGCCGCCTTCGGCGACTTCCAGCTTGGCGACCGCCCGATCGACGAGTGGACCCCCGCCCAGATCGCCGCCTACGCGGACCGCTACAACCTCGGCTGGGTCGTGTGCTGGTCCCCCCTGTCCCGCTTCACCTTCGACCGCCTCCCCGGCGCGACCCGAGTCGCCACCCTCCCCCGGTTCGCCACCCCCGGCCGACCCCCGTCCAACAACGAGCGCGAGCGGACCACCATCCTCCGCCGGGCCGGGCTGGAAACGGCCCGCCGCTACATCTTTGAAGGCGAGTCGAGCTACGCGGTTTACCGCCTCGCCCGCCCCCACACCTACTTTCTCCGCGGTCGAGGCCGGATCACCGCCGTCGCCCCCAACCGGGTGGAACTCGCCGACGTCGAACCTGACGACCAGGGGGTGGCCGTCCTCAGCCTCCACTGGCTCGACACCTGGACCACCGATCCCGCCACCCCGATCCGCCCCGAACCAAGCCCGCCCGACCCCGTCCCCTTCGTCCGGATCGAGACCAAAACGCCGATCCCTCGACTGGTGCTCCGGAACGGCTACGGGCGATGAACGCACCGAGCGGATCGAACGGAGCGCGACGACTCAAGCGGCCAGGGCGAGTTTGCGGTACGCCGAGCGGTAGGCCGCGTAGCTGATCAAACTGATCGCCGGAATAGTCAGTGCCCCGGCGACCGGGACCCACTGCAACCCGACCAGGATTGCGATCACCAGCCGGACGCCCCACCGGACGAATAGCCCCTGGCCCGCCGGGAGATAGCGCCGGAACGGGGCGATGATCAGCAACCGGGTGAAGATCACGCCGGGGATCAGACCTAACACCGGGACCAGACCCAACACGCCGCCGACGAGGCAAGCCAGCGGGACCCGCCGGTCGATCGCGGCGAGGTAACTCCGGGCTTGAGTCGGGTCGTCCATCAGCGGGAAGCCGCAAACCCGGCAAGTCTGCTTGACGGCCCGCCGATCGAACCGGGTGGCGCAACTCGGGCAGCGCTTCACGGCGACCAACTCCTCCGGCAGGGTCGCGCGGTTGGCTGGAGCTTCCTTGGGTTGACCCAGGAGGCCCACCCCCCTCGGCTCCTCAACCGGCGTCCGGCAGGCGGGACAGTCGAGGGCACTCGGGTGGATCGGTTGACCGCAATGGCCGCAAGCGACCAGCAACCGGTCGCCCCGGGCCACGACCCGGCGCTCGATGGCGACGAGGAGAACCACGGCGACGCCGAAGCCGGCGATCGTCAGCAGCGGCAGGACAATCAGGGCCACCGGACCAAGGGCCGCCCACAGGTCGCCCGCCCATCGGAGGAGCTTTTGGAGACCGAGGTCGTCATCCTCGTCCGCCGCGCTGAGCGGGCCGAAGATGACGTCGCGCGTCCGGGCGACGAGCAAGGTCCCCCCCGCGACGGCCATGGGCGGCACGAAGTCCAACAGACCGGCATGTTGGAGGAGCGGGCCGACCGCGGCGCGCTCGGTGGTGCTCAGGACTCCCAGATAAGTGAGCGCCGCCATCCCCGCCTTGAGATAGCGGTGGATCTCGTCGAGGAACCCTTTGGCCTCGGGCGATCGTTCGGCGGCCAGCTCCAGCGCCGCGAGAAGCCCAAGGACGACCAGAGCCAGATCCGAGGTGAACCAGGTTGGCACCCCTTGAACCCGCGGGAGCAACCCGAACCGGGCCAGTTCCGGGACGTGCGGGCCAAGCCGGAGCAGCAAAGCCGTGGCAAAGGCGGGCAAAAACGCCCCCGACGCGAACACGCCCACCGAGCCTAAACCCTGCAAGAACAGCGAAAGGCTCATCGGCGGATTCCTCCGGAGGGCAAGCCCAGCGCGTGAGCCATCGCTTGAACCGCGCGAGGAGAAGGGAACCCCACTCCCAAGTTCCCGGCCCGACCGCCGCGTCGAGGCGGCATCGCGCTGGTGTTTAAGTCGGGACTGGCCAAGCCGGTTACGCCGCCAGACCACCCGGATTGGATTTTAACCGCGTCCGGAGGGAGACCGCCAGCGTTCCCGCCCAAATTGTTGTTCCGCCGCTTGGGCTGACAGGTTGCACGCCCCGGAGGGCTACGGTAATCTCGCCCCATCGCGGGATGGGCGGGAAGGCGAGAACTTGAGATCGGCATCGAGAGGAGACGGGGATGAGAGACCGTGGGCGGATCGGACTCGGAGCTTTGGGCGTCTTGATCGGGTGCGTGTTGCAGGCCGGGCGGGCCGGGGCGGTCGACACTCGCGACACCCCGTTCTTGCACGAGCCGTCGGTTTCGGCCAATCACCTCGTTTTTGGCTACGCTGATGACCTCTGGACGGCCAAGCCCGACGGCTCGGACGTCCGGCGGCTCACGGGGCACCCGGGCACCGAGGCGAATCCGCATCTTTCCCCCGACGGCAAGCTCGTCGCCTTCACGGGCAACTATGACGGCAACGTCGATGTTTATGTCATCCCGGTCACAGGGGGGGAGCCGACCCGCTTGACCTGGCACCCCGGCCCCGACATCGTGCGTGGGTTCACCCCCGACGGGTCGGTCCTCTTCACCTCGCAGCGATCGGTCTTCACCAATCGGTTCAGCAAGTTCTTCACGGTCCACCCCAGCGGGGGAGCGCCGACGGAACTGAAGATCCCCAGCGGCGAGCGCGGGGCGGTCTCGCCCGACGGCAAGTACCTGGCCTACACGCCGCTCTCAGAAGCCTTCCGCCAGTGGAAGAACTACCGAGGGGGGCGGACCTCGCGGATCTGGGTCGTCAACCTCGCGGACCTGTCGGTCGAGCCGGTCCCGCAACCCGAAGGGCGCTGCAACGATACGTACCCGATGTGGGTCGGCTCGACCGTTTACTTCCTCTCGGATCGCGGCGGCGAGTTCAACCTGTACTCGTTCGACCGGACCGAGAGGCAGGTCAAGGCGTTGACGACCCACGGCGACTTCCCGATCGAGGCCGCGTCGGCCGGCGCGGGCAAGATCGTTTACGAGCAGGCCGGTCGGATCAGCGCCTTCGACCCGGCCTCGGGTCGCGCCGAGCGGCTGGTGATCAGCGTGGCGGCCGACCTGCCCGAGACCCGGGTTCGTTACGCCGATGCGGTGAAGTTCCTCAGGGCCGCCGACATCTCGCCCAACGGCAAGCGGGTGGTCGTGGAGTTCCGCGGCGAGGTCGTCACCGTCCCGGCCGAGAAGGGGGACCCCCGCAACTTGACCCAGACCGCCGACGCCCACGAGCGAGACCCGGCCTGGTCGCCCGACGGCAAGTCGATCGCCTACTTCACCGACGCCCCCGGAGACTATGTCCTCGCGGTCCGTCCCGCCGACGGCAAGGGAGCGGCGAAGACCTACGACCTCAAAGGGGCTGGGTTTTACGAGAAACCCGTCTGGTCGCCTGACTCCAAGAAGATCGCCTTCCACGACAACTCGCGGACCATCTCGGTGATCGACCTCGCGTCGGGGACCGTCAAGCCGGTCGGCTCGGACGCGATCTACGCGCCGAACGACGCGACGACCTATGCCTGGTCGCCCGACTCCCGGTGGCTGGCCTACACGATCGCGAACAAGGCGCAGTTCCAGTCGGTCTGGCTTTACTCGGTCGATGGTGAGAAGACGCAACGGCTGACCAACGGCCTGGCCGAAACCGTCGAACCAGTCTTCGACGCCTCGGGCAAAAATCTTTACTTCCTCGCCTCGATCGACGCCGGCCCCATCAAGAACTGGTTCGACCAGTCCAACGCCGACATGCAGGCGACCTTCTCCGTCTTCGCCTGCGTCCTCGCCAAAAGCACTCCCAACCCGCTCGCGAAGAAGGACGACGACGAGGAGGCACCCGACGACGCGGCCAAGTCCAAGGATCAGCCCAAGGAAAAGGAGAAGGAAGGCGACAAAGACAAGGACGACAAGACCAAAGCGGCTCCCCCGAAGACGGTCGTCGACTCCGACGGCCTGGAGGAGCGGATCATTCCCTTGCCGATTCCCACGGGCAACCTCCAGGGCCTTGCCGCCGGGCCTGAGGGGACGATCTTCTACCTCCGACGGGTCGGCTACATCCCGGGCCGAACCGGCGACCCCTTCCGAGGCGCGGCGGCGCTCACTAAGTTCGACCTCAAGTCGCGTGAGGAGGAGGTCCTGGCCGAGAAGGTCGAGGGGTTCCGGGTGGCGGCCGACCGGAAGCATCTGCTCTACCAGGCCAAGGACGACGTCTGGGGGGTCGTCGAGGCGGGTAAATTCAGCGTCGGTAAAGGAGCGGTCGCGGTCAAGGCGATCACGGTCCGCGTCGATCCCAGGGCCGAGTGGCCGCAGATGGCGCGCGAAGCCTGGCGGATCAACCGCGACTACTTCTATGCCACCAACATGCACGGCGCCGACTGGTCGGCGATCCGGGCGAAGTACGAGCCGTTCCTGAACGATGTGCCGACCCGGGCCGACCTGAACTGGGTGATCCGGCTGATGCTCAGCGAGCTGGCCGTCGGCCATAGCTACCTGGCCGGCGGCGACCGCCTGTACGAGCCGAAGCCGATCCCCGTCGGCCTGCTCGGGGCCGACTACGCGGTGGCCGAGGGGCGCTACAAGTTTCAGAAGATCTACGGCGGCCTGAGCTGGGACACCGCGCTCCGGGCACCGCTCGTGGCGCCCGGGGTCGAGATCAAGGTGGGCGAGTACCTCCTGGCCGTCGACGGTGAGCCTGTCCGGGCCGACCGCGAAATCTACGCGGCGTTTGAGCGGAAGAACGGCCGGCGGGTCGAGCTGAGGGTTGGGCCGAGGGCCGACGGCGTGGAGTCCCGCCTCGTCGTCGTGGAGCCGATCGACAACGAGGCGAGCCTGCGCAACCGCGACTGGATCGAGCGGAACCTCCGCTACGTCCACGAGAAGACCGGCGGTCGGGTCGCTTATGTCTACGTGCCGAACACCGCCGCCCCGGGTCATGCCTCGTTCAAGCGCTACTTCTTCCCCCAGGCCGACAAGGAAGCGGTGATCGTCGACGAGCGGTTCAACGGCGGCGGCCAGGTGGCGGATTACTACATCGACATCCTCCGGCGACCGGTCGTGAGCTGGTGGGCGACCCGCCACGGCGAACCCTTCCGGACCCCCGGCGCGGCGATCCTCGGACCCAAGGTCATGATCATCGACGAGACGGCCGGCTCAGGCGGCGACTTGCTCCCTTGGATGTTCCGCCGGTTCGGGCTCGGCACGCTCGTCGGTCGGCGGACCTGGGGCGGACTCGTCGGCATCCTCGGCTTCCCCCCCTTGCTCGACGGCGGGACGGTCACCGCCCCCGACCTGGCCTTCTACACCGACGACGGCTGGAAGGTCGAGAATGAGGGGGTTCCCCCCGACGTCGAGGTCGAGCAGTGGCCCAGCGAGGTCGCCGCCGGCAAAGACCCCCAACTCGACAAGGCAATCGAGATCGCCCTCGACAAGCTCAAGACCGAGGCCCCAAAACTTCTCCCCCGGCCCGAACTCCCGATTCGGACCCGCCCCACCGTCAAGCCCTGACAGACGGATCAGCGTGCGGGACCCACTCGCACTGCTCAAGCTGGCGATCGATGTCTCGACGGGCTTCCTCTTCAGGCGTCATCGCTCGACTTTTTATTCGTTTGCCTGTCAGTCCTACGAAGAACTACCACCCTCTAACCTCCCTGCGATTGCCTTGCTCATCGTAACCCGGCGATTTTTCAAAGCCCACGGCGTTCGCCAGGCAATCGAACAGGGGACGGACGTGGGTGACGGGTTCGATGTCGAAAGACTCGATTGCGAACTTCGGGAGGAAGACAAGTGGCCGGCTGATTGCCACATCACTGAATCCTTGCCATGTGCTGCTGCGTGCGTCCTGACAACCTGCCAGGGCGGCGAAGATCCAGATCGGGTGGTTGATGCCGATCCCTTGGCAGAACCCGAGATACTGCCGCACCAGTTCGATGGTTGCCGTCTCCGACCAGCCCAAACGCAAGAGTTTCGACCCGTGCTGCTCGTAAGTGATGTGGGTAGTGACGGCCTCCAACCGCCCGTCACGAATAAGCTGGGTGTACGCCCCAACATCGCCCTCGCCGTCATGCATGGCAAACCCGTCGGCATTAAATCGGGGGCGACCATACTGCTCGCCAAGCGGGCGGACTGCTTGGCCATGCAGCTTCAATTCAAAAGCTGTGTATCGCTTCGGGCATCCGACTGACTCCAACGGGATCAGGTGGACGACAAGCATCGCCTCGCCCTTCAACCGAAACGGCGCCTCGCCGGCCACGATCGCTCGGACCCGCTCACGGTGGAACGACTCCATCCGATGATGAACAAGCTCCTCGACCGAGAGCCAACCGGGAATGACCTGATCCATCGCACCTTCACCTCGTCGTCGAAAGACCATCCGCCCAGGGATAAAAGAATTTAACCGAGGGGGCAGATACTTTCAAACTTGATGACCGTCGGCTTGTCCGAGCCCGGTCGATCCCGCCTCCCCCGGAACCGGACCGCCAGACCGCCCGAACGAACCGCCCCGAACTCAAGTTTAAGGATGTGGTCCACGGTCCCCGACGTCTTGAGCATGTGAACAGCCCGGAGACGGGCGTAGTGCTTCCAGTTCCGATCGCCCCGATACTCATCGTAGGTGCTGCGGATCGGACTCGTCCGTACCTCGGGGCGACCGGTCGTCCCCCGGATGTAGCTTTCGAGGGTGCTATCCGCCCCAAAGCTGCGGTCCCGATCCGAAACCTCGGGCGGGTCGTTCAACAGGATTCGCTTTGCCCGAAGCTCGGCGATGTCGTCGGCTGAGTTCGACTGACCGACCACGTTGTACGAAGGCTCATAGAGTGCTCCAACCATCCCTTTGTCCTGCGGCGTGAGGTTGATCGTCCAGACATGCCGCTTGCCGTCCGTGACGGACTCGACGTCCTTGACTCGGGCCGAGCCCGCCTCGTTGTTCCAGGCGAATGGGATGGTCGATCCGCCACCGTACGGGCCGGGGCGCAGGCCCACGAGGTTGGCTTCCTCGTCGCCGCCGGTGGAGGTAATCGACAAAGTGGTGGAGGCGTCCCGATTCAAATGAATGGTCTGGGCCAGGAAGAACTGGCTGCCCAGCATCACCCAAGTGCCTTTTGTCTTGGCGACGGGCTTGGACTTCGAGGCAGCTTTTTTGATCTTGGGGTTCTTGGGAGCCGTCACCTTCGGCTTCCCTACGGCGGTCGAGCGGTCCTGGTAGTGCATCAGCACGATCCGGCCCTTGAGGTGGCCGTACTGCATCGGTCGCTGTTCGGAGTTACCAATCTGACTGTCAATGAAGTCGAACAGCGAGTTTGAGGTGACTTCACCGTTGACTTTTGCGGCCCCCTTTAGCCCTCTGAGCAAGGCGTCCGTGAATAGCCCGTGTCCAACCCTTGAGTCTTCCATAGCGGATTGGTCCGGCGAGCAGGCAGCAAGGATAATCTTACCTTCGCCTTGGACCACGCTGATTGCCCGCCCGATGACGAACCGATCCTCCGGCATCGGGGGACGGTGGCCCCGGACGAGGATGCCGCCAGAGTGGCAGAAGTCGAGCCAGAGGAAGACCCGCTGGCTCTTCGAGGCGTCGAACAGGGCTTTAATCTGGGTCAGCGGGACGCCCGTCTCGGCCAACCTGGTGGCGTCAGTGTCGTAGGCGATATAATAGTAATTACCCTTCATGACATGCCCGTGTCCGGCGAGGTATACGAAGACGGTCTCATCGGGGGATGCTTCGGCGAGCGTAACTCGCAGCAAGGAGAGGATCTTTGCACGAGTTGCCGTCTTCTCGGTTAATGACGTCACGCCGCCGTTGCGAAAGGCACCGCCCTTGGACTTGAGGATCTTGCCGATCTCCCGCACATCGGCGGCGACGGCAGGCAACGGATTGAGTGGAGCAGGATAGTCGCTGATCCCGACCACGAGGGCTCGATTAGCACCGCTCGCACGTTTCTTCGGCGGTCCGGCCTTCGTCTTAGCTTTAGGGGCGGCGGCTTTCGGCTTCGGTCCCGAAGGCGAAGACTTCTTCGGCGTCGAAGTCTCAGGCTTTGCGGTCTTGCCGCCTTTCGACTTGCCGATCGCCTGTTGCTTCGTGGACGAGCCCTTCGGCCTCGACTGACCCTGACCCTTCGGTCTCTTCGGCGTTGGTGCCATGCCGGTCCTCGCCCTGCCCGTTGCAACCCGACCCAAACGACTTTGCTCAAAGTTACCCCGATCGATTGCACTGGACAAGCGACGAGTAATCGGAAAAGCCTTTTTGTCCCTTGAGGGTTTGACGCCTGGGTTGATTCGACGTGCCCTAATCGCCCGTTGGATACGCTCTTCAACATTGTTGAAGCAGCCGTCGCCGCCTTCTCGGCTTGGACCTGTTCCATTGGAGGTCCTTCAAACCTTTCGACGGTAGAACCCATCCCAATGGGTTTGTCACGTCGCCGTATTCGATCCCCTCATGGCGGCCCCCAGAGTGGACATTCCGCCTGTCTGGAGCCGCTGGTAGATCGCCTGAGTGGGTGCCAGCCACACTGATCCCGTGCCTCGGAACGTCTGGAGCAGCCCCTCACCGCTCGTTAGCGTACCCAGAAGGCTCCTCGTGGACTTCTCCACCGAGAAGTCGATCTGCCCGGTTCGCATCAGGGCGAAGTTGCCGTCCACCTGAAGCGTCTCGTTCTTCAGGTCGATCTTGACCACCTCGTCGGCGGGGACCGGCGACTCCAGGACGCAGATGCCCGTCCCCCTGATCCTGGTCTGAAACAGCCCCTCGCCGCCGAAGATGGCCGACGAGACGTTCTTCTGGAGCGCCGAGCCGACGTCGAGCGTCCCTTCGCCGCAGTAGAACATGCCCTTATCGGCGATGAGTTCCTCGCCGTTGAGGCGGTAGATCAGGAAGTGACTGAACGACGGTTCGAGGTAGACCTGTCCGACGCCCCGGTAGCGGGGCATGACCGCCGCCTCCTTGGTAACGAACTTGTTCATCATCGCCTTGCCCAGTCCGGCCACCCCGCCAATTTTGCTCTCCATCTCGATGCGACCGTGGTGGAAGTGGAGCGCCCCCGACTCGACGATCGCCTCGCCGTCCCGGAGGGTGATGCGGACTTGCTTGAGCCGGATGCCCGCCTTGTGAGCCAAGTGAAGCGAGGCGGCGGTCTGAGGGTCTCTCGCCCCGGCCAAGCTGGGGTACGCCAGGATCTCGACCCGGAAGCCATCGACCTCGGCTTGGTCGAGGACTTCGTACCGACCCGACATGGGAGGTAAACTCGGAGTTCTCTCCGGGGCGGGGACGAACGCCTGCTGGCTCTCGCCGGAGGAGGGAGCAGGAACCGGTCTCGACGACGGGGTTTGCTCGTGAGCGGCACGGTCGAACAAGCCCGCCACACGGGAGGCGGGGAACCAGGGGCCGTCGTTCTTGCGAACCTCGGTGTCGGGGCGGATCTGACCTCGGGTCGCTTGCTGGACGAGATCCGCAGCGACGAGGGGGCCGAACTCGGACCCGCCCACCCGGAAGTACCACTCGGCTGCCATCGCCGCTCCTCGGGGGGATAAAAGCGGGACGAAAAGGCCCGAAAACCGCCGTTTCGTCTCCCCGCTTTCTCCCGAGGAATCTGGGGAAATGATGGGAAACGGGGCGAACCGGCGGGGATTGACGGGCAAAGGCGGCGAGGCGTAAGTCATTGCCTCGCCCCCGGTTGGGCCTAAATGCGAGAGGAGGGAGTTGAACCCTCACGCCTTGCGGCACAGGAACCTAAATCCTGCGTGTCTGCCAGTTCCACCACTCTCGCTCGCCCCGGTTGGGAGCTCCGGGAAGGTCTTTTGATCTTACCGACCTGTTTTCCGTTCGTCCACCGCCGAAACGGGGTAAACTGGAGACGAGGCGACTGGTCGGGTTGGTTTCGATCGGGTCGGACGGTTCTTGAGCGATCGGGGTGATCGGGATGAGACTGTTTCAAGCGATGTTGTTGCTCTTGTTCCTGGCGGCGATGGGGGCGTTCGCGCTGCAGAACAATGACCTGATCCCCGTCAAGTTCCTGACATGGGGGCTGACCGCGCCGATCTCGGTGCTGGCGGTGGGGATCTACTTGCTGGGGATGATCAGCGGAGGGGCGGTTTTTGGATTCATCCGGCGGTCGCTTCGCAAGGTGTCCGAGTTGCCCGCGGCAAATCGGTGAGAGGTAGAGCCAGGTCCTGGTGGGCGGGGAGGTCGGGGAGGTGGTGGGAGTGGGTGGCCCGGTTCCTCCCCAGGGCTTTGGAGTAATAAAGCGCCCGGTCGGCCTGATCAATCAGATCGGTGGGTTGCATGCCGTCCGGGCGCAAGGTCGCCACGCCGAGGCTGATGGTGACCGGGCGGAGCGGCCAGCGGTGGTGGGCGACCGTGAGGCAGAGGCGGTCGGCGAGGGGAAGCGACTCTCCCTCCTGGGTCGCCGGGAGGAGGATGGCGAACTCCTCGCCGCCGTAGCGGGCGACGATGTCGTGGTCGCGGACGCACGACCGGAGGAGCGCACCGACTTCGCGGAGGACGTCGTCGCCGGCGGGGTGGCCGAACTGGTCGTTAAATGCCTTGAACTGGTCGACGTCGATCATCACCAGCGACATTGGGAGCCCTTTCCGGCGGGCGAGCGAAAACTGCGAGTCGAGCGCTTCCTGAAAGAACCGGCGGTTCCTCAAGCCGGTCAAGGCGTCGGACGAGGCGATCTCGGCGAGGGTCGCGTTGCGGGCTTCGAGGTCGAGGCGGATCTGCTCCAACTCGTTCGACCGGCCCCGGAGCCAATCCTCATGGGTGGCGATCCGCCGGGCGACGGCGACCCTGGCCCGGACCTCCTGGAGGTCGCACGGCCGCGCCACGACGGCATCCGCTCCGGCCTCGAACGCCGCGAGCCGCTCCGAGCAGGTGTCACTTCCGACTACCGCGATCAGGTAGATGTAAGGCTCCGATGGGCTTCGCCGCTTGATCCGGCGGCAAAGGTCAAGCCCAGCGAGCCTCGGCGCGGTTGAGTCGAAGATCAAGACGCGGAGATCCGGGTCGTCCAAAGCCCTGAGGAGGTCGTCGGGATCGCCCAGGGCGACTAACTGATCACCGCCGACAGCCTCGCCTACGTGGAGAAGTCGCCGGATCGCATCGTCTTCCTCGGCGATCGCGATCTTCATGAGGTGGCAGACTCCAACGGGCGACCACTCGGCCAATCACGCTCCTGGCAAGCCCCCAGGCCAGCCAGAACGCGGCCAGGAATCCGACGCGGATCACTTCGGCAAGACGAAGTTCGCCCGATCCGCTCAAACCATCATAGGACGCCTTTCCTCGCCGGGCGATCAATCAGGCTGCCCTTTTGAGGCGATCCTCACCGCTGGATCGGTCCGACGTCTTAACATCGCTCCCAGCCTCATCCGTCCGTCGGACCCTGAGGGATGGCGAAGCCGAGGTGGTGGGCGGCGTGGATCGTGTGAAATCGGCTCCACTCCTCCCGGCAGAGCGGGCCGAACATCGGGTGACTACCAAACGGCCCCGGATGCTCGGCGAAGGAACGGAGCGCCGCCCGGAGCGCATCCACCTCGGTCCGAGCGTCCAGTCCGGCAAGCGGCTCGTACTTCTCGGGCAGTTTCACTCCATCGGGCAGCCGTCCCCGGCCCAAGACGAGCCGCTTGAGAACCTTGCCCACCGTGGCCTGGACCGGCCAAGGGGCGAAGCTCGCCACGTCCACCTGCGCCATCGAGAGTTGGACGGCTCCGGTGAGGTGATTGCAGATCTGGCCGAGCGACCACTTGCCGATCGTCCGATGACCGCCGTCCAGGAGCCGATCCACCTCGGGCATCACGTCGTCCAGGCTGTTGAACCGGAGCGTCCGCCGACCAACCATGATCCACCCACCTTTCCCGACCGGTGCGAAGTCGGAGCCGACGACCAGCCCAGCTCAATCCTTCGGCCGGGTCCCCCCCAGCCGGGACCAGACCCGGATCGGCCCTTCCTGGTAGGTGACGTGATACTGGCGGTCGGTGCCGGCGTCAAGGTCCGGGTCGGCCCGCCACTCGACGATCTGGTCGAGCTGAGCGGCGTGGTCGCGCAGCAAAGTCCGCCAGAGTTCGCCGCGGCGGGCGGCGTCGCGTGGTTCGTCGAGGACGGCCACCTGCTCGAACCTGGTCGCTAGAGGGTGGGCGACGTCGGCCCGGACCTTGACCGGGAAGTAGTACTGGGCGGTTTCGTAGTTGGTCCAGAAGATCGAGTCGGTCGCCGCGGCGAGGAGGCCGTCGGCATGGAGCAGCGGGTTGGCCCGGAACCGCCCGCGGATCGCGTTGAGCAACGTCCCGGACCGCGTCCCTGGTTCGAAGCGGGCCGTCACCCGGAGGAACGGCGTGACCTGCTCGTGGCAGGTCCGGGCGTATTCCCAGACGAAGGCCGACTGGATCATCAAGGCGCCCCCCAAAATCCCCGCCGCGAGCCTGACGCCGATCCGGCTCCAGCTCAGGTTGAGCCAGGGGACCAGGGCCACCAGGCCGAGCAAGACGATCCGCTGTGGCAAGAAGTGCCCATGCCTGACCCCGAGCGTGTCGGGGGCCACCAAGCCGCAGACGATCCCACCCCCCGCCATGACCAGCCAGCCCAGTCGGTCGCGGTCCCGGCGGCTCCAGGTCAGCGCGATCAGGGCGGCCAAGCCAACCCCGACCCAGACCGCCGGAGCTAGCGCTGGAACGGGCACCATCCCGAGTCGGAACTGGAACGGCGCGGCGGTCTTGGCGGCCAACGAGAGCGGGTCCACCCAGCCGAACTGGCTCGCGATCCCCGCGACCGAAGGACTCCAGTGCTTCCAGGCCAGTTCCAGACCGCCCCCCGATCGCGTCATCACCCAGTAGGTCGCCGCGAGCGGCCCCAACGGGACGGCGCTCAACCCGGTCCACCCCGCCCGGACCAATCGGTCCGTCCCAGGGGTGAAAATGACCAGCGCCGCCAGTCCACCGAGGGTCAGACCCAGGCTGACCGGGTGGCAGAAATAGCCCACGATCAGCAAACCCCCGATCCCGACCGATCGACCCACTCGAAACCGCCCACGCCCCGACCACCAGAACGCCAAAGTCAGCGCGGCGACCGAGGCGCCGAGCAGGAAGCTGGTGAACCCGAGGAGCCAGGTGACGTTCAAAGCCAGCAAGGCCGCCAGGACCGCCGCGACCTCGATCCCCGCGCGACCCGCCACCACCCATCGGAGCCAGACCACCGCCGACCCCATCACCACCAGAGTTGCCGCCGCCACGACCCGGTTGGCCACTTCGGGCGTCCAGATGGCAACGGCGGTCATGGTCGCCAGGTGCCCCGCCCAGTTCGGCAGCGGGTCCCAGGCAACCCGGAACGTCGCGGCGAACGGCGAGTTTCCCATCAGCGACGCATTCAAGATCCGGGCGCTATAGACGTGGGCTGGCCCATCCTGGGTGGTGAAGCCGCTGTGGAACAAGATGGCTAGGAGCGACGGAGCGAGCGCCAGAGCGAGCGAGCCGAACCCACGAGCCAACCCTCGGATGGGCGCTCCGGATTGGGTATCGGGGTCCAAAAGTCGGTCCTCGGTACGCATCTCCCATCCTAGGAGAAGAAACAACCTCGGCCTTCCCCGAAGGAGACCCTTCGAGGGAGGCCGAGGCAGAATGCGTGGCAACCGGACTGACGCCCGGGAAATAGTCCGTCCGAACCAAGCCAAAACAGGCAAAGTCCTTCGGGTCGGGTCGCAGCCGCTTCGATGGTGTGCGGCAAGGTCCTAAATCACGCGAAGCGAGTCGGGAACGCAACGCCCGACCTGGTGATAACAAGAATTTACCTCACGATCGCCCAACTCGCAACGAATTCCTGAAGATTTTCTCAAGAACCTGCGAGTTGAGCGATCGAGCGGGCGCTTACCGGCGGTCCTGCAACTTCCGGAGGAGGCGGAGGACTTCCAGGTAGAGCCAGACCAAGGTGACCATCAGACCGAAAGCGCCGTACCACTCCATCGACTTCGGCATCCCGGCGGCCGAACTGCGCTCGATAAAGTCGAAGTCGAGCAGGAGGTTGAACGCCGCCAGGCCGACGACGAAAACGCTGAAGCCGATCCCGACCACGCCCGAGTCATGGATAAACGGCAGGTTGTAACCGAACACCCGCGCCAGGATCGACACCAGATAAACCAGGGCGATTGCCCCCGTGGCGGCGACGATCGCCGAGGCCAACTGGTTGGTAACCCGGATAATCCGCGTGGTGTAGAGGAACAACATCGTGAACATCGTGGCGCCGGTGAGGGCGACGGCCTGGATGGCGATCCCACTCCCGGCGGGGTATCGTGAAATCACCTGCATGTCAACCTGCTGCGAGATCGCCCCGAGGAAGATCCCTTCCAGGACCGAGTAGACCGGCGCGGTCCAACCGGCGATCCCTGGCTTCATGATCGTGACGAAGCCGAGAATCATCCCGCCGATGGCGGAGCCGATCAGCAAACCACCGCCGAGGTTGCCGTTGGTGGCCTCGTTGTACGACCAGGCCGCGCTCGTCATGAGGAGGCCCAGCAGGACGAACGACTTGATCGCCGTACCGGTGACCGTCATCGTCGTCGAGCGGGTGCCAGCCTGGTCAAAGTGGCTCAGCAGGTTTTCGTTGAAAGCTGGGTTGCTGGACTGCAAGGGAGTAAACCCTCCAAAGAGGAGTCGAAGGGGGAACCAGGTCAGGTGGACGCCTCGACCGCCGGAAACGGATCGCGAGAGGCGAACTTGTTTCAGTTATAGTCGCTAATTTCCCGCCAGACTATTCGCGAGTCCCGCAGGATTCTTGTTTAGTTCGCTCGGAGCCGGTCTCCGGTTCGGTTGATCTGGGGAACTTTGGCCTTGGACTCCGGTTTCGCCGCCGCGACGACCGGGTTGGACCGGGCCACGACCCCAGCCAACTTGTCATGGGCTTCAAGGAGATTCCAGACGTTCCCCACCGTGCTGTACAGCCCCCGGACCAACCCGGGCTTAAGCTCCGCCCGGGCGATGCAGACCCCGACCAAAGTTCCATCGGCGAGAAACAAACCGCCGCCCGACCGGCCCACCTCGGGGGGATGATCCGTGATCAGGAACGGTCGATCTCCGCCGCCGTGGTCCATGTCGACCCGGTCGAAGCGGCGGACCCGGCTTGGGAAACCGATCAGCTTTTCCCCCCGGTCGAACCCGATCGACGTGACGGGCGTCCCCGGGGCGATATG
>JAABUX010002095.1_pt1 | contig 28752 bp, 18 predicted proteins | sample 5561851 | NCBI WGS metagenome assembly JAABUX01 (sample SAMN10711883, study PRJNA513361) | rock metagenome | isolation source: Antarctica rocks | place: Antarctica: Victoria Land, Richard Nunatak red sandstone | collected 2016-01-03 | reverse complement strand
GTCGTCGTTGTATCGTCCAGATACTTTTTTAGATTTCCGGCATACGACACGACACCAAGTGATTCTGCGAGAAAACGCAGAACGAGCTCGGCATCATACATACGTTGATCCGGTCCCTTGATGTTCATCACGTCGTGGATCGGCTGGTGACGATTCGTAACATCGAATAGGTAGTCCGTAAAGGGACCCCGGAGCAAAGTCTGACGAAGTTCCTGGCCGCTGAGTGGGACGGAGCCAGAATTCAGGCGATAGAAAATATCATAAAGAACATCATCTGTTTTGAACCCTACGATAAGCGCCGCGCGGATCGACCGATTATCAAGTCGGCGCCGATAGTCCGCAAATCGTGGCTCTATTAAGAAATCATCAATACTTATTCCGTCTAAGTCGTTGAGGGAAAGCAAGCCTTTCAATCTACGCGCCGTCCAAAAGCTATACGACAACTCATCAAGGCCGGCAATTGTTAGGAGGCGTTGTTTCCCGTCAATTACCACAAACCGCCCTTGCTTATCTGCTTGCTCCGCTAAGACCAATTGTGGCACGGGCACACCTAGAATGAGCGATTCTATGTAACGACTGCGTTTAACGTCGTTCCAAGCGCTACGTCTCTGATAACGAGGGGCCAAATCGATGTTTCTAGCTCGGATCTGGGAAATCAGCGTTTGAACGGTCCAATCACTAGCCCCTACAACCATGCCACGGTAAGAGCTGGGATCAATTGACTCTTCGTCTTCTTCGTTTGGATCGTCAAAATTTTCTAGTTGTAGCGGATCGGAGCTCTGCTCTTGGTGCGTTTTTGCGCTAGCAGCCATACAATTATTCCCCTTCAACTTATGCTTTGCATATACTTTCGCATCCTTGATGCTTGGTTCGCCTGATTAATGCTGGGGCAATGTATCGGGACGCGGATCGACCTGCTCGTTTTGTGCGCTCTCGTTTCACCAAAATACCGCTTTAAGGTGATACGCCGCATTTGCGGCGCCGCCGGCAGCGCTTCGGGTCATGACGCCAGCAGGGTCTGAGAATTATCCCAGGGTTCGACTTATCGTGTTCTCTCGCGGCGACGTAGTCGGTGTCGTGGGGCCGTCTTCTACCGCTCGGGCGATCTCGCTTAAATCGGTGGACAGCCCGCCAGCAGTTCAGCGAGCGCAAATCTGGGGTTTTAAAGACGCTTCCGGCTACTTGGGAGACGTGCCGAATGGCTCACATCACTTCTAATCTTCGTTGTCCGCTAATCGCGCTTCCGCGCTTAAGAAGCGATTCTTTTCGCGCGTGCACGCCCGTCCGCTGTTGTTGCATAGACAGCGCTCGCCCCAACATAGCTCGAAGAAAAAAGACCCGCGTCGCGAACGCAGGTCTTTTTTCTTGTCGGGCCGGCCTAATAGTCTTCGTCCCCGCCCCCGAGCGGCCCAAGACCCTCGTCTTCTTCCTCTTCTTTTTCGAGTTCTTCGTCTTCTTCCTCAAGGACGTACCCTTCGTCGACTTCGTCCTCTTCGACGGCCGGCTCCTCATCGACGAGGTCAGCGCTATCGAGGACGTCGTCTCCAAGCCCGCCGATCCGCGGCATGCCCGAGTCGTGGTCCATGTCGGGGCTGCTCGGCATCACGCTGCGCGGTGAAGCTTGCGCGGCCGCAACCTCTTCATCGCTCGCTTCGGCTTCTTCGTCTTCTTCCGGTTCCTCGTCGGCGACGGCGACTTCGCCGTCCTCGCCGATTGCGGGCGCCGCGGCGGCTGCCGCGCGCATCGTCTCGGCTTCTCTCGCCGCGACCATCGTTTGCGACATGCGCGGATCGTCGTCGCCGACGAGTAGGCCGATGTCCTTGGCGGTCTCGGTCATGTCGTCGTCTTGGATCTTGATCTCGATCTCTTCGCGGTTCTCCGTGAGCACCTTGACGTCGAGCGCGAGCGATTGGAGTTCCTTGATCAGCACCTTGAACGATTCCGGAACGCCGGGTTCCATCACGTTCTCGCCCTTGACGATCGCTTCGTACGTCTTCACGCGGCCGACGACGTCGTCGGATTTGACCGTGAGGAGTTCTTGCAGCGTGTACGCGGCACCGTAGGCTTCGAGCGCCCAGACTTCCATTTCGCCGAAGCGTTGGCCGCCGAATTGCGCCTTGCCGCCCAGCGGCTGCTGCGTGATCATCGAGTAGGGGCCCGTCGAACGCGCGTGGATCTTGTCGTCCACCAAGTGCGCGAGCTTGAGCATGTAGATCATGCCGATCGTGATCGGTTGGTTGAAGCGTTCGCCGCTGCGCCCGTCGCGCAGCCACGACTTGCCATCGATCGGTAAGCCCGCGTCTTGGAGCCACTCCTCGATATCCTCAGCGTGCGCGCCGTCGAAGACCGGGGTCGCGATGTACATGTCGAGCATCTTGGCGGCCCAGCCGAGATGCGTCTCCATGATCTGACCCAGATTCATGCGGCTCGGAACGCCGAGCGGGTTGAGCACGATGTCGACCGGCGTGCCGTCTTCCGTGTACGGCATGTCTTCTTCGGGCAGCACTTTCGCGATGACGCCCTTGTTGCCGTGGCGGCCGGCCATCTTGTCGCCTTGCAGAATCTTGCGTTTCTGCGCGACGTAGACGCGCACGAGATGGCTCACGCCCGGCGACAGTTCGTCGCCGTTCTCGCGCGAGAACATCTTGACGTCGATGATCTTGCCTTTTTCGCCGTGCGGCACTTTGAGGCTCGTGTCGCGGACTTCACGCGATTTCTCGCCAAAGATCGCGCGCAGCAGGCGCTCTTCCGCGGTCAGCTCGGTCTCGCCCTTGGGCGTGACTTTACCGACTAGGATGTCTTCCGGCCTGACCTCGGCACCGATGCGGATGATGCCGTTCTCGTCGAGATCCTTGAGGGCGTCTTCGCCGACGTTGGGGATGTCGCGCGTGATCTCTTCGGGCCCGAGCTTCGTATCGCGGGCTTCGCACTCGTACTCCTCGATGTGGATCGAGGTGAAGCGATCGTCCTTGACCATCCGCTCGGAGATCAGGATCGCGTCTTCGTAGTTGTAGCCTTCCCACGTCATGAACGCGACCAGGACGTTTTGGCCGAGCGCCATCTCGCCTTGTTCGCTCGACGGGCCGTCCGCGAGAATCTGGCCGCGCACGACGTGTTCGCCGACCTTCACGATCGGAGCCTGATTGATACACGTGCCCGCGTTGGAACGCGTGAACTTGAGCATGTCGTACGAACGCTCCAGTTCGTTCTCGTCGCTCTTAACGATCACGGCCTTCGAATCGACACCGACCACGGTGCCCGACTCGTACGCGAGCACGCAACCGCCGGAATCCTTGGCGGCGCGGTACTCCATGCCGGTGCCGATGATCGGCGCCTGCGGGCGGAGCAACGGCACGGCCTGACGCTGCATGTTCGCACCCATGAGCGCGCGATTGGCATCGTCGTGCTCGAGGAACGGAATGAGCGCCGTCGCGACGGACACGATTTGCTTGGGCGAAACATCCATCAGCTGCACGGCGCCCGGGGGCTCCGTGACGTACTCTTCGGCGTAACGCGCGATGACTTGGTCCGCGGTGATGCGGCCATCCTCGGCGAGCGGCGTGTTCGCTTGCGCGATGATGTATTCGTCTTCGCGATCGGCCGTGAGGTAGCGCAGGTTCTTCGAGACGAGGCCGTCCGTGACGATGCGGTACGGCGTCTCGATGAAGCCGTACTTATTGACGCGCGCATAGCTCGCAAGCGAACCGATCAGACCGATGTTCGGGCCTTCCGGCGTTTCGATCGGGCAGATGCGGCCGTAGTGGCTGTGGTGGACGTCGCGGACTTCGAAGCCGGCGCGTTCGCGCGAGAGACCGCCGGGCCCGAGAGCCGAGAGGCGGCGTTTGTGCGTGAGCTCCGCGAGGCTGTTCGTTTGGTCCATGAACTGCGAGAGCTGCGAGGAGCCGAAGAATTCTTTGATCGCGGCGACGACCGGGCGGATATTGATCAGCGCCTGCGGCGTGACGGTCTCGATATCTTGCACCGTCATGCGCTCGCGCACGACGCGCTCGAGGCGCAGCAAACCCACGCGGAACTGATTCTGCAATAGCTCGCCGACGCTGCGGATGCGGCGGTTGCCGAGGTGATCGATGTCGTCCTTGCTGACGATGCCGGCCTGAACTTTGAGCAGCCGGCGGATGACCGCGATCATGTCGGCGCGCGTTAGCGCACGCTTGTCGATCGCGGGCGCGGGCAGGCCGGAGGACGTGTACTCGCGGTGCTCCGGACGCACGGCGCCTTCGAGCTTGCCGTTGAGCTTGTAGCGGCCGACGCCCGCGAGATCGTAGCGCTTCTCATCGAAGAACAGCGATTCGAGGAGTTTTTCGGCGTTCTCGGCGTTCTCGGGCTCGCCCGGACGCAGCTTTTTGTAGATTTCTTTGAGGGCGTCTTCCCGGGTCTTGACGTCCTTATCTTTCTCGATCGAGTTGACGACGAGAGGAGAGTGATCGAAGAGCGCGAGGATCGCTTCGTCGGATTCCCAGTTGTAGCCGAGGTCGGGGCGCGAGAGCGCGCGCACGAACGTCGAGACGTAGATCTTGCGGTTCTTGTCGATGCGGACGCCGACGGTCCCCTCGGTCTCGTCGTTCTTCGTGCCGTTGTCGGTCTCGAACTCGATCCAGGCGCCGCGGTTGGGGATGATCGTGGCGTTGAACGTTGGGCGGTTGTTCGTGTCGTTGTCGGTCAGGAAGTAGACGCCGGGCGACCGGACGAGCTGGCTTACGATCACGCGCTCGGCGCCGTTGATCATGAAGGTGCCCTTGTCCGTCATGAGCGGGAAATCGCCCATGAAAATTTCTTGGTCGGGGATGCCCTTGATTTCGCCGGATTCGGCGGTGATCAGGCGGACGCGCACGCGCAGCGGGGCGCTGTACGTCATGTCGCGCTCACGGCACTCTTCGACCGTGTACTTCGGGTCCCCAAGGCTATGGTCGCCGAACTCGAGGACGAGGTTCCCCGTGAAATCCTTGATGGGCGAGATGGACTCGAACGCTTCGCGCAAGCCGTCCGTCACGAACCACTTGAAGGAGGCCTTCTGGAGTTCGATCAGGTCGGGGAGGTCGAGGACGTCGGCGATCTTCGCGAAGGAGTGGCGTGTGCGCTTCGCGCCGGGATCGGGGTAGCGCTCGACCGTGAACGCGGCGGTCTCCGGCGCAACGAGCTGCGTCGAGGGCGGCGTAACGAACGGGGTGGTCGGTGCTTCGACTTTGGTGCGCTTGGAACGGCTCTTTCCCGCTGGCGCCTTTTCGGCTGTAGGCTTGGGAACGATCGTTTTCGCCATTAAATTATTAGTCTCACAATACGTAGCGCGGCAAAGGCAAGCGAACCCGAAGAGCTTCTCCGGGCACAGGCTGGTAGAATACCACTCCCCGGCAACGCCGTCAAGAATTCCCGGCTCGGCGTAGGTACGAACGAGCGCCCGCGGGCGGCTGGCCCGGAGCCGATCTTGCGGCGAGCCAGGAAGCGGGGTGCCGCCGCGCTTCGGCGGCCGTGCAGCTCGCGAACGCCGCGCCCGCCCCGAGCTTCGTCAATTCGCGGGCGACGAGGGCGGCTTGCCAGGCGCAGCCGAGCGAGCGCCACGTCTCGAAGCTATCGACGAACGCCAGCTTCGCGCGCTCGCCAAAACCTTCGGCACGCAGGATCGCCGCCTGGGCCGCCAGCTCTTCGGCGCGAACGCGCGGGTCGCCGTGCGCCAGCGCCGATGTCGGCAGCGTCTTCTTAAGCGTCCGGTAGCGCTCGAGCGCGAGCCGCGCTCGAGGCGCGTCGATCGGCGCGAGCGCGGCGCTCAACTGTAGCAGCGCGACGATCTCCGCTTCCGCGTGAACGTCGTTCCAGCAAACACGCGCGGCCAGGCGCTCGGCATAATCGACTTCTTCGCGCGCGACGACGCCCAACTGCAGTTCGCCCGAAAGATACGCGCGGTCGAGAATCGCGGAAATCTTGTATGGGATCGTTGGCGCGATATCGGCGGCGTCACGCAAGAAACGAAACGCCGAGAGGAAATCGCCGCGCATCGCGGTCGACCAGCCGAGAGAACGCAACACTTCCTGCTGCTGCGCGGCCAGCTCCGCCGTCCACTCCGTGCAGCCATACCGCTGCAGCACGTACTCCGCCACATCCTCGTCGCCGAAATCGCGGACGTAGTACGACAGATGCGCGAGCTGCTTCGCCTCGAACCACGCATCGCGCACGGTCGTGCGATCGAATTCTTCGAGCGACGAACGTAGCTGGCGAGCTTGCTCGCGGAAATTGTGCGCTTCGGCCGCGATAAACCCGAGGAGATCGTACGCGCGCGCGCGGCTGTGCTCGAGCGGCACGAAATACGCCGCGCGTGATGGAACCGACACCGGCTCCGGACGCACGGCAAGCACGGCGCGCGCCCACGCTTCGAATTCGATGCGCGCGCCCGCGGCTTGGGCGTAGTGCGCTTCGTAGTACGCGAGTTCGGCTTCGAGCGCGGCGTTTCCGGAACTATACGTATAGACGCGCGCGCTTAAGAAACTATCGTCGGCGTCGGAAAAGCGGTGGCAGCGAACGCGCGCGGTCGCGCGCAGCGTGTGCAACTCTCCGAGCTGCTCGAACGAAAGCGTACGCGCGTCTTCGAAGTGCGAACCCGTCGGTTCCAGCACGGCGTCGATTTCGCTAGCGGCGTCGGCAGGCCGTCCGAGACGAAGCAACGCGCGCGCGCGCAGGACGTGCGCCGCCGGCGTCTCGTGCATGCGCGTCGCTCCGACGCACGCGACGAAGCGGCCCGCGCGATACGCGTCGATCGCTACGTCGAACGATTGGAGCCGCGGGCGCAAACTGCGCGACCGTATGGAACTCGGACGTATTCGTACTCCTCGGTCAGAGCGCACGAAGGCGCACCAAGCAGCATGCGTGATGCGAGTGCATAAACCTTGCTTCTACGGCCCAGGCCGTTACGGCAGAACCTGCCTGGTCGTTTAGTCGATGATGCCGCCGACGGCGCCCATGATGGTCACAAAACCCGCGTGAACGGCATCGATGATGCCGCCGACGGCACCCATTGTCTGCGCAAACGAAACGATGGCGAGGCTGATATGAAACATGTGAACCTTTCGAAAGCCGAAGCCACAATGGCTCGGCCGGACCGGTAAGGAGGTCTACCCTACTCATTTATTTCCATAGGCGAGCCTCCTGCGGAACAACGCTGTCCCGCAGCCGCGCCGACTGTCCGAGAGGGCCGACGAAAACGGGTGCCGCGGATCTGCCTGAGAATTGGCTGCGAGGCGGGGTACGACGGGAGAACCCTTTCTCTAGGAGACCTATTTGTCAGGCTCGTCCGACCGTAAACGATTCCTTATTAGCGCCGCAGGCGTTCTCGCCGCCGGCGCAGCGGCTCGGCCCCTCGCGGCAAACGCCGCGAACGCCGTCGCAACGGCTGCCCCGGGGATGCCGATGCCGAGCTCGATGGCCTCGGCCGCTCCGGGAGCGATGCCCGCGATGCGTGCCATGCCGGCCATGCTGCCGCTTCCGCCCGCCGATGCCAAAGCCGATCCCGATATGAAGCGCGTGCTCGACGCGCTCAACGGCTTCAACGCTCCGCCGCTGCCCAGCGTCATCCCGCGCATCGCGCGCGAACTTCCGTCCTTCGCCGATGCGCTCCAAGCGACGCTCTCCGCAATGGGCAAGCCCTGCGTCGAGCCGGTCGCAAAGATCGTCCACAAGGTCATCGACGGCCCGGGCGGACCGCTGCTCCTGCGCGTCTACACGCCGGCCGGAACCGGACCGTTTCCGGTCATCGTGTATTTCCACGGCGGCGGTTGGGTGATCGCGAATCTCGATACCTACGACGCGTCGCCGCGCCAGCTCGCCAACGGCGCCGGCGCGGTGGTCGTCTCGGTCGCGTACCGGCAAGCGCCGGAAAACCCATTCCCGGCCGCCCCGATGGATGCGTTCGCCGCCTATAAATGGGTGCTCGCCAACGCCGCGACCATCGACGGCGATCCCAAACGCGTGGCCGTCGCCGGAGAAAGCGCCGGCGGTAACCTCGCCGCCGTGACCTCGCAGCAGGCGCGCGATGCCGGCATACAGATCCCAGTGCATCAGCTGCTCGTCTATCCGGTCGCAAATTTCGCGACGGACACGGCCTCGTACGCGCAATATACCAAAGCCGTTCCGCTCGATAAACCCGCGGTGCTCTGGTTCGGTAAGTACTACTTGCGCACTCCGGCCGATGCCGCCAATCCGCTCGCATCGCCACTGCGTGCCAAGAGCTTCGCCGGCTTACCACCGGCGACAATCATCAACGCGGAAATCGATCCGTTACGCGACGACGGCGCGCTCTACGCCGCTAAACTCAAAGCGGCTGGCGTCCCCGTCACGCGGACGCTCTATAGCGGCGTCTCGCACGAATTCTTCGGCATGGGTGCCGCAGTCGATAAGGCGCGTCAGGCGATGGCGCAAGCGACCGATCCGCTCAAAGCGCGTTTCGCGGCCAAGATGTAGCGGCCGCGTCGCCCGTGGACTACACGAAGGCCATGGGCGACCGCTCGCGCGCATTACAGGCTTCGATGCTCGGCGTCGATTGCACGAACTGCTGCCATTCGCGTTCGATGAAATCGGCAAGCTGCGCGAGTAACGCTCGGGCGGATTCCGGCGCCGCGAGTTCGCCTTCGAGAATCAGTTCGGCGCAGCCTGAGGCCGGCCGCACCGTCAAAAGCCCCTCGAACGTTTTGGGAGCGAGCACGTGATGATCGCACCAACCGAGCCGCAACGCATCGTGACGGCGCGCACGATCGGTGTGGTCGAGCACGACGATGCACGAATGGCGCCGGCGCAAAGTTGGCGTGCCCACCGGCATGCGACCCGACGCATCGCAGCGTTCGAAGAATACTTTTGCGATGTCGATCGCCGCACTGAACGCGCACCGTGCGATCTGCGACTCGCGAACTTTCATGACACACCTCACTTCGAACGGCATTTACGAGCACTTATTATGCCACGTTGCTTGGCTCGGTACCAGAGGCATTTTGCTTCTCCGTATGGTTTCGCACGAAACGGCGGGACTTTACAGGCGACGAAAATCGGCGTACACTGCGGGTGTCTGCAGACTTAACCCGGTGACTTATGGAGGACGGCTTGAACCCGCTCGATCCACCTAATCAGCACGAGGGCAGCGCGCAATAATTCGCGCACCGACTACCGGTGCGCACACCGCGAACGGACGCTTTCCGTACGCGCGCCATTAATCGATTCGAGCAGAGGTCGCCATGCGGCTTCTGCTCTTTTTCATCCGGAGCCCACCGTTCTTTGGAGGCCCATGAAAGTTTCGGTTCTCAAGTTCACGCTGGCGATGCGCGATGCGATGCGCGCGGTCGAAATCCTCAATCACCGCGCGCGCCGCCGGCACGATGCAAAAAGGTTTAAATCGCGCATGCGTGCGTACGAAAAACACGTCGCGCGTAACGCCACACCGTTCGCCGTCAAACGCAATCGCGGCCCGCGCATCTCGGATCGGCGGCGTCTGCTCGACACCGTCGACGTGTATCGTTTGGACGATGCTTTCGATTGGGCTTCGGCCTAGCGTCGTACGAGCGTTACGCGCGATACCCGTGGGCCACGCCGTTGGTGTGTTGGCCACGAGTGCGCGCGGTATCCGCAGCGTCCGTCACGAATGCATCGATTCGCCCGAGTAACGCAGCCGCCGTCGCCGCGGCGATGCGTTGGGCGAAAAGATCCGGCAGGGCGTGCGGCGATGCATCGCGCGGAAGCTCGAAGCGACCGTCGAGGCGCAGCGCGAAGGCATCGTGATCCGTCTGCAACCGGTCGAGCGCGAGCGCGCCGAGGAAGAGCGTGTGCGGCCCGACCCGCTCGGGCAGCCAGCGGATGCGGTAGCGCACGTCCGGAGCATCGGCCGTCCGCAGGGCGCGAATCGCGACCCGGACGCCGCGATCTCCCGGCGCGAGCTCGAGTGCCTGCAGCGCGGCCGGTTCGAGGCGCATGTTGAAATGCGCGCTGTCGCGATCGGAGCCGTGGCGTTCTAAGTACTCGCTCAGATACGTTGCCGCGGCAACGAACGGACATGCGACGCGAACGCTTTCGTGAATATCGCCCATACGAGCGTGTCCAATTCTCGGTACGCGACGGGTCGGGGTCGCACGGTGCAAATGCGCCGGCGGGCGAAGATCGCGGTTCCTAACTCAAGGGTACACTAGTTGTTTGTTATTGCGAAGGGGGGCGGCGGCATCCGCACAGGCAACGTGACCGTATCTTAACGCACGAGACCCGCGCTTCGTTCGAAGAGCGGGTCCCGCGTACTGCTCGCAACCGCCTAGCGGCGGGCTTACCGGCCTACCGGTACGAGGACGATTTCGTCGCGAAACAATCGCGGCAATAGACGGGCTTATCGCCGCGCGGTTGGAACGGCACTTCCGCCGTTTGGCCGCACTGGCTGCAGGTCGTCTGGAACATCTCGCGCGCCGCGCCGCGCGGGGCACCGCCGCCGCCGGCGCTACCGCCGTTGCCCGCGTAGCTTCCGCCGCCGGCTCCGCCGGCGCCGCGTTGCGCTTTACGCGCGGTCCGGCACTCGGGGCAACGATTCGGCTTATTTTGGAAGCCTTTGCTCGCAAAGAACTGTTGTTCGCCCGAGCTAAAAATAAACTGGCTGTTGCAGTCAACGCAGCTTAGTGTTTCGTCAGTGTACACGTTGGGGTCTCTCCAAGCGTCTGTTTGGATCCGCCCCGCTTGAGTGCCTGATGGAGAGCTGCCGCTAACTACCGGACCGCGCTGGTTTCGAGCCGCACAGCATGACGCAAAAGGCTCGTCCGGCTTCGCGCACTATAGCACAATTCGAACACATTGGTTGATGCCCCGGAAAAAAAGTTTCGCACGAAATTCTTTCCCGAAAAGCGGGCAAGTAGGCCCATACTTTCATGGCGCGCCATACCATACCTCGTGCGGCCCACGGTGCCGTTCATAGGTACGCGTGCGCCGTAACGGTTTGCATAGCGTTCGGCTCGCGATTGTGCGGACGGTCTGCTCTGTTGCCGAGCTCGACGGCGCGTACGCAATTGGCAAACGCCGACCGGCCGCGTGCGGATTGCGCGTTAGAGCCGCAAGCTCATCGGCTGATGTTCGATGCCCGCGTCCCACATCAGCGGGCCGTCGTCGTCGAAGCCGGCTTTCCGATAGAACGTCGCCGCATGCGTTTGTGCGTGCAGGTGCGCGCGCGCGAAGCCGCGCCGGCGCGCTTCGTTCACGAGCGCGGTCAGTAATGCGGCACCGACCCCGCGGCCGCGCGCGTCGGCGCGGACGGCCATGCGTCCGATCTGCACCGTCGCGGAATCGACTGCGTAGAAGCGGCCGGCGCCGAGCGCGCGGGGCGTCCCCGCGGCGCCGGCTTCGCCACCCGCAACGGCCAGCGCGTGCACGGCCGCGCGATCCGTGCGATCGTGGTCGTCGATTTCCTCATCGGGCGGAACACGTTGCTCCTCCACGAAGACCGTCGTGCGAATCGCGAGCGCCGCGCGCATCCGAAGCGCATCCGATATGTCGAACAATTCAACGGTCACGATCGCCTGCGCCCTCTGCGTCGGCGGCGCACGCGAACTCTATCTCGCGCCGGCGCTCGCCGCGATCTCGGGTGCCGTCGATTCGCTCGTCGTCAACGATAATTCGGGGCTCGCGCATAGCGAGAACGTCGCGATCCTCGAACGCAGCGCGTTCGCGGCGCGCGGGGCGCTGCGCGTGGCGCGGCATCCGTTTCGAGATTTTGCCGATATGCGCGATCGCACGTTCGCCGAGCTCGCGAGCCTCGCGCGGCGGCCGGACTGGGTGTTGTTTCTCGACGCCGATGAAGTGCACGGCGAGCAAATCCGCTATATCGCCCGCGAAATACTGCCGCAGCTGGATGTTCGCTACGGCAGCGTCGATGCGTACACGTACCATTTTTTCGGCACGTTCCGCTGGATCACCGACGTCGCGCGGCGCTTCGTCTTCTACCGCTACGCGCCCGAACTGCGCTGGGAAAACGCCGTGCACGAAAAGATCGTCGGCTTGCGCGGCGACCCCCTCGTGCTGCCCTACGCGTATCACCATTACGGAAACGTCGCGCCGCCGGCGATGCTCGCGCGCAAACACGGCCGCTATTTCGAACTCGGCAATCCCGTCGCGCGACCGCCGGCCGAAGACGCGGCGACGGCCGAGATCTATCTCGCAAAAGCGCGCGACGTGCGGCCCTATCGCGCCGCGCACCCGCGCGTCGCACGCGCGGCGATCGCCGCACTCGAAGCGGAATTCGCAAGCGACTTCGCGCCGATCGATGCGGGCTTCCGCGCGCGGCGCACGACTACGATGCGCGCGGCGGCGGCAGTGCGCGGCGCGAACGAAGCGCTGCGCGTCGCGCTGCGGCGCGTCGAACATCCGCTAGTCTATCGGGCGGCGACGCAGGCGCGCTGAACCGTACTGGTTCGGTTCGCGCACTCACTCTTTTTTCGGCAACGCGAACACCATGAGCGCATCGCCTGCGGGATAGCCGAAGAGTTGGTTTCCGCCGGCCGCGACGGCGACGTACTCGCGGCCGTCGACTTCATAGGCGATCGGCGGCGCGTTGACGCCCGCCCCGCAAGGAGCGTGCCACAATAACGCGCCCGTTGCGGCGTCAAAGGCATCGAAGTCGCCGTCGCCTTCCCCGACGAACACGAGCCCGCCGGCCGTCACGAGCGTGCCGCCGACGAGCGGCTGTGCGGTTTTATGTTGCCAGCGGATGCGGCCGGTGCTCGTATCGATCGCACTCAACGTGCCGAAACGCGGCGCGTCGTCGCTCGGCGTCGCCTCGGTGTAGCGCAGCGCCGCCCGGCCCCCCGACTGCGGCGTGGTGCGTACCTGATAGCGCATCGGGACGTGCACGCCGGCCACATAAGCGAGGCCGCTTTTCGGATCGTACGCGGCCGGCGACCAGGACGAACCCCCGAAGGCGCCGGGCGCGATGCGAATGCCCTGCGCGGTCGGGGCGGCGAAGAGGTGCTCTTGCGGCACGAACGCTTCGGACTTACGCAATAAGGTGCCGGTACGGCGGTCGTGGACGTAGTACCAGCCGGTCTTGCCGGCCTCGCCGACCGCCGGGACGACGTTCCCGCCGACCACCGTATCGAAGAGCGCGGGCGGACTCGCGACGTCGTAGCCCCAGAGGTCGTGCGGCACCTGTTGGAACGCCCAGCGCAGCGTTCCGGTCTCCGCGTCGAGAGCGACGAGCGAAACGCCGTAGAGGTTATCGCCGGGCCGCGTGCGGCTTCAAACTGCGGCGACGGATTGCCGACGCCGGCGTAGAGCAGGCCGAGCGCCGGATCGTAGGCCGGCGTCGTCCAGGCGGAGCCCCCGCCGGTTTTCCAGGCGTCCCAGTACTGCGGTGCGGCGGCGCGCTCGGCGGCGAGATCGCGCTGCAACGGCGTGCCGTCGGGTGTCGTTTGGCTGAAGCCGCCTTCCCAGCCGGTCGGCGGGATCGTGTACCAGCGCCAGAGTTCGTGCCCGGTCTTGACATCGTACGCGGCGTAAAAACCGCGGTGCCCGTAATCGCCCGCGATGCCGACGACGCCCGCCGTCAATTGATCGCCACCGGCATCGGCGCCGAGATGCAAACCGTAGCCGACGCCCGTGATGCCGACGACCACCTTATCCCGATAGACAAGCGGTGCCATATTGGCAAAGACCCCCGTCTCGCCGATCACGCGCCGATCGCGCAGCCGGTCGCCGCTCGTGAGATCTTCGCGCCGCTCGACGTTGCCGCCGGCGTCGAGCGAGACGTCCCACACGACGGCACCTGTGCGCCGATCGAGCGCGACGAGCCGCGCGTCGACCGTTGCGAGGTAGATCCGGCCGTAGCCCGCGCCCGCACCGCGATTCGCCAGGCCGCAGCACGGCTTGCGCGTGAGCCGATGGTGATAGCGCCAGAGCACGCAGCCCTGCCGGGCGTCCAGCGCCACGACGTCGTCGCCCGGTGTCGTGAGGTACATGACGCCGTCGATCACGAGCGGCGTCGCCTCGAACGCGCCGCGCAGCCCGGTATGAAAGGTCCAGGCAGGCGCGAGCGTCGCCGCCCTCGCGCGGTCGATCTGCGTGAGCGCCGAGTAGTGTTGGTTCGCGTACGTGCCGCCAGGCGTGCTCCAATCCCGTGCGGCGCTCGCAGCCGAACGCAAACGTGCATCGTCGTCGTCTGAGGCAGCGCTGCCGCCGGAGATGCTCTGGGCGTCACCGCCTGCGGCGAGCAGTAAGAACGTCGCGAGGATAAGGAAGAGACCGCATGTCGTGGCGTGGCCGGAGGCTGCGGTCGAACGGTCGTGCACGGTCTGCTCCAATTCGTTTCGACCAGCGCGCGCACGCGAGGTCGGGTGGCCGAGCGCCGTTCGACGCGTGCTGCAACGATCCTCAAGCCCCGCAGCGCCTGAAGCCCGACCCCGTTTCGCAGGGGCATCGGCGCTTCCAAGCATGCAGGGAAAGCGTTCACATCGTCGACGGGGCGGCCGATACTACGGAGGATGTCAGAACTACGCTCGCTCGCTCTCCGGCAGATCGGTTAGCATACCGATGCCGCTGGCGGAGCGCGCCGCTCGTATGCCTTTAGACGCGCACGCGTCGACGCGCGCGAGCGACGGGCCCGCGAGCGAACAGCTGCCGCATCCGCGGCGACTCGGTTGGTTTTCGACGACCGCCTTAGCGATGGGCGGCAGCAATCAAAGCCTGTTCCTGATCGCAGCACTCTTCGTCGGGCAAGACGCGATTTCGGGACAAGGCAGCGCAGCGGTGCCGCTGCTCGTTCTCGGGCTGCTGCTCGGCTGGGCGGCGGCACCGGGCTGGACCGAACTCGTCCTGCTCTCGCCCAACCGCGTCGGCGGCATTGCGGCGGCGTGCACGGAGGCGTTCCGCCCGTACAGCCTCGTCCTCTCGGCCCTAACGGGCTGTTGTTATTGGTGGGGCCGGGTGCCCACATGCGGCCTGACCGCGCTCATGGCGGCGTCGGCCATCCATGCATGGCTGTTGCCGTCGCTTCCCGTCAATGCGATCGCGATCGCGATCATCGGGGTGTTCGTCGCGATCGCCTTGGGCGGGATGCGCGCGGTCGCGCGTTGCGCCATACCGATCGGCGTCGCTTCGGCGGTGCTCGCATTTTGTTCCGCGCTGATCCCCGTCATCGCGGGCCACGTCGATTGGCACCAGGCCACGACGTTTTCGCTCACCACGCCGTTTCCAGGCTGGTTCGGAAAGCTTACGTCGATCATGGCCGGCCTCTATCTGATCGGATTCGCGGCGCCCGCATTCGAAGCTGCGGCCTGCCACGTCGGTGAGACGATCGACCCGGCGCGCAACGTACCGCGCGCCATGTTCGCAAGCGCGGCGGCCGCCGGAATGTACTTCATCGTGCTGCCCGTCGTCTGGCTCGGAGCGCTCGGCCCGCACGCGCTCACAGGCGATCTGGCCCTCGAACTCGGGCCCACGTTCGCGCCGCTCTTTGGGGCGCTAGCGAAGGCGCTCGCCACCGGATTCATCGTGTTCAACATGTTCAACGGAACGCTTCAGCCGTTAGCCGGCGCGTCGCGAACGTTGGCGCAGCTCGCCGATGACGGCATCGTTCCGCGCGTTCTCGGACTGCGTTCGAAGCGCGACGTCCCGTGGGTCGCAACGCTCCTTACCGCTGCGGCTGCGATCGGGTTCCTTTTCGTCGGCGATCCGATCTGGCTCATCGCCGCGGCTAATTTCGCGTACCTCATCGCGATCGGGCTCCCGAGCGCCGCGGTGTGGCTCCTGCGGAGGGATGCGCCACATCTGGAACGTCCGTACCGGGCGCCGCGCGGCTCGATCGAACTCGGGCTCGGCGCCGCAATAATTTGGGTCGTCTCCGCGATTTTCGGCTTCGAGCAATTCGGTTTGCCGACCGTACTTTTGGGTTTGCTGCTCGCGTTTTCCGGCGGCGCGCTCTATGCGTGGCGCAAGCTCGAAGATCACCGCCGTTCGGGACAGCGCGGCATCCCGCGTTCGCTGCATCTCATGTTGACCGTCGCGATGGCCGTCGTGCTCTTCTTCGACGGCGCGGGTTATCTCATCGCCATCCATACGATTCCCAAGAACGACGCCGCCACGGTCGCGGGCTTGCAAGACATTTTCGTGATCGTCGCGCTATTGACCATCGGTGCGGGGCTCGTGCTGCCCGGTATGATCGCCGAAGCCGCTACGCGCGTACTCGCCGTCGCGAATGCGACCTTGCAGCGCGGTACCGAAGCGTTGCAGTTGGAGATTTCGGAGCGCAAACTCGCGGAGCAGCGCTTATTGCACGTCGCATCGCACGACGAACTTACGGGCCTTGCGAACCGCGCGCTCTTCATGGACCGCTTCGCGCACATGGTCGCGCGCATGCAACGGCGCCACGATCATTACGCGGCGGTGCTGTTCTTGGATCTCGATCGCTTCAAGCTCGTCAACGATAGCCTCGGACACTTAGCCGGCGATCTGCTGCTCGTTGCGGTAGCGCGCAGTCTCGAGCGCTGCTTGCGGCCAGGCGATACGCTCGCACGTATGGGCGGCGACGAATTTACGATGCTCTTGGAGGGCATCGACGGCGAATGCGAAGCGACGGCGTTCGCCGAGCGCATTCTCGGCGAACTCGCCTCGCCGTTCACGGTAGCGGGCCGCGAGATGTTCGTATCGGCCAGTATCGGCATCGCGCTTACGCGAACGGGCTACGACGTGCCCGACGACGTCCTGCGCAATGCGGACATCGCGATGTACCGCGCCAAAGAGCTCGGAAAACAGCGCTTCGAAGTGTTCGCCCCGGAACTGCTGACGCAAGCCGCCGGGCTGCTGCAACTCGAAAACGATCTCAAACGCGCGCTCGAGCGGCGCGAATTCCTATTGCTCTATCAGCCGATCGTGTCGCTGCGCGACGGCGAACTCGTCGGTTTCGAAGCGCTCATCCGCTGGCAGCATCCCGAACGCGGTTGCATCAATCCCGACGACTTCATTCCGGCAGCGGAAGAGAGCGGCGCGATCCTCGCAATCGGCGCCTGGGTGATCGACGAAGCCTGCCGCCAAGCGGCGCTGTGGCGCGATGCGGGCGGCAGCCGGCGTCCGCTTGCGATCAGCGTGAACGTGTCGGCGAAGCAGTTCTCGAGCGCGCGTCTGCTCGGGCAAATCAAGGACGGCCTCGAGCGGTTCGGTCTCGACGCCGCGCACCTGCACGTGGAAATTACGGAAAGTGCGATCGTGCGCAATCCCGACGTCGCGACCGCGACGCTGATGGAACTGCGTCGCATGGGCGTCGAAGTCCACCTCGACGATTTTGGAACCGGCTACTCGTCGCTCGGCTATCTCCAACGCTTTCCGGTCGACACGCTCAAGATCGATCGCTCGTTCATCAGTGCGTCATCCGCGCCGGGCGTCGGTAACCCAGAGATCGTTCGGACGATCGCGTCGCTCGCGCGCAGCCTCTCGATGAAGACGACGGCCGAGGGCGTCGAAACGCGAGAGCAGCTCGATGAGTTGCGCGCGCTCGACTGCACGAACGCGCAAGGCTACTATTTCTCCCGGCCGGTCGGGGCGATGGCCGCCGGCGCTCTGATCGCCGACTGGAATCGGGCGGCGGTCACGAACCGGCGCGAATCCGACGGCGCGTCAGTCTAAATATCGAGCGTTCGCGAGGGCGATGATCGCGAGCTCGCGAGGCCGCCTCGACGCGTCACCTTTTCGGTCGTCTTTAACGCCGTTTCGATTGCGCGCCAGATTTTGAGACCGCCGTTACGAACCGGATCGTCGGTCGGCAGGCTCGCGTCGCGCTCGGTGGTTGCGATCGCCGCTGCTGCGTCGGACGGCGAAAATGCGGACGTATCGAGCACGATCGCGACGACGCGGGCCGGCTTGACGTAGCGCACGATATCTTCGTGTACGCGCACGAGCTCCGGCACGCTCGGAATCGGCGTCGCGAATCCCGCGACGTGCGTGGTCTGCGGGCGGTGACACAGGACGAGCGCGTCCGGCGCACTTCCATACAACAAACCGAACGTGACGGGCGCATAGGCTGGGTGAAAGATCGCGCCCTGCCCTTCGACGAGCAGCACGTCGGCGTCGCCGCGCGCGGAGAGCACGAGTCGCTCCGCGGCGCCGGTCACGAAATCGGAAATGACGCGATCCACGGCGATCCCGCTACCGGCGATCATGATCCCCGTCTGCCCCGTTGCGACGAAATCCGCGCGCGCGCCGGCGTCGCGGGCCGCACGCTCGATTTCGAGCATCGCCGTCATTTTGCCGACCGCGCAGTCGCTGCCGACGGCAAGCACGACGCATGCCGGGGCGTCGTACGCGGCGCCGCTAAAGAGCGGGATGTCCGCGGGCGGAACGCGGACGTCCCACAGTCCCGCAGCGGAGCGAGCCGCCGCAGCCGCGATCTCTACGTCGTCGCGAAGGAGCTCGTGCAGACCGCTGACGATATCGAGTCCTTCGATCGCGGCAGCCAGAATCGGTCCACGCAGTTCTTTAGGTAGCCGGCCGCCGTCTGTCGCAACCCCAACGAGCAACGCGTTCGGCCCGTACGCGAGCGCCTCACCGACCGTCGCGACGATCGGCGCGTCGCTTTCGAGTGCCGGCAAGACGTCGCGTAAACGGCGCCCCGCGAGCGTCGAATCGACGACGACCGCCACATCCGATGCGCGAAAACGCAACATGCCGTGGGCCGTCTTACCATAGACGCCGGTCAGTCGACCTTCCGTGAGAACCGCGTAACGGCGCGCTTGCACGACCGGGAAGCCGATTATAGCAGTCTCCTCATCGAACGCATGCGTCGACGAACAACGAGTTTTCGTGTCACGACCGGCATTTCGCGGTGGGTCGATCGTGCTGCAGTCACGGTTTTAGCGGAGCGCTTTGCGGTGACGCGATTGGTGTCGGCGACGCTGTAGCCGGCGACGCGTAGTTGATGGTCTCGACGACCTCGGCCCCCGAAATCGTTCCGTCGTCATCTCGACCGTACACGTACAGCAGTGATTTCGCCGGCGTGCTTACTGAAAAGGCATAGGTCGTCGCGGGCGGTCGACGGTCGACCTGGAGCAACTTGTACGTGCGCGGGCCGAGTGCCACGAGCGCACGTAGCGCGGCAAGGTGCGCCGGCGACATGCGCGCGCGCACGTCGGGCCGCAAGTCGGCGAGAACGACATGTCCTGCGACAGCCCGATCGAGCCAGCTACGCGCCGCGGCGATCGTACGCGGGTCCGCTCCCGGAATCGACTTTGAAGCTTGCGGTCGCGACGGCATGGCGGACGGGCCGGGCGCAGGCGTCGCGGAGGCTGGAACGAGCGCCCCATAGACCGCAGCGACCGCGGAGTTGTAGCCGAACGCTCCGCTATTGGCAAGGACTTCGATCGCCAGATCGTCGTCGGGAAAACGTGCGTCTTGCGTTGCGGAACCGGTCGTATTCCCGCCGTGTGAAATCATGCGATGCCCGTTTGCGAGCTTGGAGACGATGATGCCGAAGCCGTAGCCGGGGAAAAGCGTACCGAGCTTGACCGGCGTCATCATCTCGCCGAGCGACCGTTTCGAGAGCAGCGTTCCGCCGTCGAGGGCGGCGTTCCACTTCGCCAAATCAGCCGCGTTGCTGACGATCCAGCCGGCGCCCGAAAACCACGTGTAGTCGATGTGCAACGCGTGTTCCCACGGTCCGCGTGCGTACGATTGGTACTCCGTCGCGACGTTGGGCTGTGTGTCGTCGGACCCGCGAACGTACGTGGCGGTCATGCCGAGCGGCCCGAAAATCTTGGCCTGCAAGAAATCTGCGTAGCGCATCTTCGAGACGCGCTCGATCACCATCGTCAGCAGCGCGTAGCCCGTGTTCGAATACTGGCGCTTCGTGCCGGGCACGAACGCGAGCGGACGCCGGTCGACGGCAGCGACGATCTGCGCCGCCGTGACCGGACGGTTGCCGATTTCATCGAAGCTGCCGATCTCGGTGTATTCGGCGTAGCCGCCCGAGTGCGTTAACAGGTTGCGTAACCGGACCTCGCGCGCGTGCGGAATTTCCGGCAGATAGGTCGCGAGCGGGGCGTCGACATCGAGCTTGCCGTCGTCTTGTAAGAGCAGGATCGCCGCGGCGGTAAACTGTTTGGTATTCGAGCCGATCGGGTAGCGCGTTTGGCCGTCGGGCGCGATGGCATTCTCCACGTTGCGATATCCGAAGCCTCTGGCATAGACGGTGGCACCGTTTCGCTGGATCGCGATCGTCACGCCCGGAGCCGCTTTCCCGGCAACGGAACGCTGCCCGATCGCATCGACCGCCGCGATTTGCGCGTCCGTTAGACTCGGCTGCGGCGAAGCTCCGATATCGGCGCGGCCGGGCGCGGTGAGGGCGGCGGCGCACACGACGAGCAGAGCGGCCGTCCGATTTTTCGGCGCGACTCTCACTGCCGTTTTCCAAATTCGTAGCGGATGGACGCGCGTAAGGTTGTGGGCCCGTACGTTCCACCGTCGGTCGTCCCGACGTAACCGGCCTTCGCCCCGTGCGCGCCGTTAACGAGCGGAACCGGAACGCCGTCGAAATAGCCGAAATAGGCTTTGTCGTACGCTCCCGTCAAATTATCGCCCGTGACCTGGAGTGAAACCTCCGGAGCGAGCGGAACCCGAAGCGCAGCCGAAACGACTCCGAAGGCGGGCCGGTTATATCCGTTGTTGGAACCGAAGTACGTCAGCCCGAGGTTGCCGTAGAACCCATGCGGCGCACGGAAGTTCAGCTCGCCGTAGCCGGTGCTGTACGGGACGCGCCCGACGAGACCGCTAGCACCGACGCCGTTGTAACCGAGGCCCGACGGTTGGAAATTTGCACCGGAAATAACGGCGAGGTTCGTCGTGTACGGGCCAGCCGCGGTATCGTAAAAGCCCGCCGGCAAATCGTATGGATAGCCGCGTTGCAGCGTGCCCTGTAATTTGAAGCCCCACCCGGCGAGGGGCGTATTTTGCAGCGCCACTTCGATGCCTTCGTAGCGCGCGAACGCGAGGTTCCGCGTCTGCCTGATATAGAGCGGAAGCGCGACGCCGTTGCTCGCGGCGCTGGCGAACGTTCCTTGCTGAAACGTCGACGGAAGAAACATGTCGTGTAAATTGGTCAGATAGAGGTCGGTCGAGAGCGACATGCTGCGAGCGATGCGCTTATCGAAGCCGAGATCGTAGCCGAATGCCGTTTCCGGCTTGATCGCGCCGCTGTTCGTATTGAGGTTGAAGTAACTTGCGGGCACGGAATCGGGTTGCGGGACCTGCGCGGGAGCCGAGACGAGGTTGATGTATGGCGGCGCGATCGACGACCCCGCCGCTAGGCGCCACGCGACATCGACGTTGGGCCGCCACGAAAACGCAAGACGCGGCGCGTCGAAGGACCGCGTGCTGTCCGAAAACGTAGCGCCGCCGTCGCCGCTGTAATGGCTCGCATACTGAATCGCGTAGTTGCCGATGGTTGCGGTGAGGCGCCGCGTGAGAGCGAGCTGGGCTCGGGCTAAGATCGTCGTGAATTGCTGTCCCGACCCCGGCGCTAACTGATAGCCTATGACGCCTTGGACTGGACTGTACACGTCGTTGAGCGAGTCGTGATGCGAACGATCGAAGGCAAGGGTGGTGAAGAAGTTGTCACCCACGGGCTCGTCGAGCTCGAGCGAATACCCACGTAAGTGGTCCTGGGTGAGCGTCGTCTGCTGCGCGGGCCCGGACGTAAACGACGTCGGCTGACCGTTAAAGAACGTGGGGGTGGGAGCGGACCCGTCGGCGCACGCCTTGGTTGCGAAGTTGAAGGCGACGCCGACCGAGCACAGGGCGACGCCGCCCCAGGCGTTCCCAGCGAACGATTCGTTCGTCGGCTTCGAGTAGCTGTACGTGAATTGATTGTTCGTGCCCGCGTAATAGCGCGCCAGAACCGTCGTCTTACCGATGGCGCTGCGCAACTCGCTTTGAAATAAGCTCTGCTGGATGGAATTGTACAGTGGCAAGTACGCAGCGAGATCGAACGGTATCGCAGTTCCTGCGGCGACCGTGCCCGTGTAGCCCTGCGGAGGCGTGAACGTTGAAAAATCCCCGCCGCTCAGGAGCGGCGAAACCGAATTCGCTTGCGCACCGGTCTGGTCGCTCGTACTTTGCGCGCCGAGGTAGCTGAGGGTCAGTGCCGTCTGCTGCGAGATGTTGAAACGCAGCTTCGCGAGCTCGGCCCGAGCCAAGTACTGCGTGTTCACCGTCGAACAACAGACGTAGAACGGTTGAGCGAAGTACGCTTGACCCGGCAGGCCCGCATACTGCGGCGTTTTGGACGGCCCGCTCCCTTCGGGAAACCCGGCGTATCCCCGGCCGTTGACGAACCACGGCGCCGTTCCGTCGGCATTGAGCGCTGCGCCGCCGTAGACCAGAGGCACTTGGGAGCCCGCGACGCGATAGTCGCGCAGCGGACCCGGCGTGCCGTTAAGGGCGTACGCAAAGGCATAGTCGACGACATGCGTCGGCGTCGAGCCCGTGATGCGAACGCTCGGCGACGTACCGGCGTAGTTGTCGAGGCCCAAATCGACGGCGGCGTGGAACGTTCGCGTCGGCTCGAGGGTACGGTAATTGACGCTGCCGCCGATCGCATAGTTGATATCCGTACCGAACACACCGGGACCCTTTGCGATTTCGACATCCTGCAACAAGGCCGGGTTGAGATACAACGGCGAAAAATACCCGTTCGCTCCCACGGATACGGGATGGCCATCGACGAGCGTCTCGGTTTCATACGGCAGCGCGCCGCGAATCTGCGGGATGACGGGCGATGCCTGCGACGCGCTGTTCGCGACGCTCGTGCGCGACGCGACGATCCCGGGGGTTTCGTTGAGGATCTTCGTAACCTGTTGTTGCCCTTGATCGACGAACGTTTGATTCGAGAGCACGGCGAGAGCGCCCGGGCTCGTGTTGATCTGGGCACGGCCCGGGGCGCTCGTCGAGACGCGGCCGATTTGGCGCAGCGACGAAAAGCCCGAGGCGGTGAGCGGTATGCTCAACGTGCCCGTCGAGCCTGCGGTGACGACGACGTTGCCGGGCGGACGTGAATCCCGCCTTGACGATCGTCAGTGCGTAGACGCCCGGCGCGACCGCGTCGAAGCGGAACGTGCCGCGCGCATCCGTCGACGTCGTTTGGCGGGAAACGCCTTCGAGGACGACGCTGGCACCCGAGACCGGCGTCGCATCGGTCGTGACGACCGCGCCCGAAATCGTCCCACTCCTGACGGGCTCGCTCTGTGCCAGCACGGGCGCGCTCCCCGCGAACGCCGCTCCGCTTCCGAGATTGACGAAAAGCGCGATCAGCGCAGCCCATAACGCTGCGCTCCGCATGTGTCTCGAACTAGACTTGCGTACCATCCGTGCCTCCTCGCCCAAAGCGACGAACACCAAAGTACGTTTTTTCGGACAGTATCCGAAAAACCGTGCGACTGCGTTCTGTGGATCGATTCCGGGTCCTGCGCCAGGAGCTCAGTTCCTTCGTCCGAACGGGACGGCATATCGTTCACTGTACACAATATCGTCGGAGCCCCGGAGTACGACAATGCCGAATTCCCGACTTCTCGTCGCGTCCTGTTGTGTGGCCCTGTGCATACCGGGCGCACTGGCCGCGCGTGCCGACGAACGTCCCGCCGCGCCGGTATCGGCGGATTTCGACGCGTACGTCGCCGCCGGAATGAAACAGTGGGCCGTTCCCGGCCTAGCGCTCGCGATCGTGCACGATGGGAAGACGTACGTCAAAGGCTACGGCGTTCGTTCGCTCGACCAGCGCGAACCGGTCGACGGCGAGACGGTCTTTGCGATCGGCTCGAGTTCGAAAGCCTTCACGGCAGCCATGCTCGGCATGCTCGTCGACGAACATAAGATCGCGTGGGACGACGCGCTCACCAAAGACCTGCCGGGCTTCGAGATGTACGATCCGTGGGTTTCGCGCCAGGTCACGGTCCGCGACGCGCTTACGCATCGCACTGGGTTAGCCGGGACGCTCGGCGAATTCGCGCTGTGGTATGCGTCCGGCCTTTCACGCGACGAAATCGTGCACCGCATCCGTTACCTCGAACCTGCGTACAGTTTCCGCAGCCAGTTCGACTACAACAACCTGATGGTGCTCGCCGCGGGACAAGTCATTCCGGCGGTGACCGGCCTGTCATGGGATCGGTTCCTCAACGACCGGCTCTTCGTGCCGCTCGGCATGAACGATAGCAGTTCGTCGATCCACGCGCTCGCCGGGAATGCCGACCTCGCGCAGCCATACGAAGAGATCGACGGAAAACTCAAGCGTATCCCCTATCGTTACATCGACAACATCGGTCCGGCCGGCAGCATCAATTCAAACGTCACCGACATGTCGCACTGGGTCCAGATGCTGCTCGACGGCGGCACGTACGCAAACCGCCGGCTCCTTTCTGCGAAGACCGTCGCGGAGTTGTTCGCCCCGCAGACGATCATGCCGCTCGGATCTCCATGGACGCTCTACGCGCCCGCCTCGAAGTTTCTCGATTACGCATTGAACTGGCTGGTGTACGATTACCACGGCCATAAAATGGTCCAGCACGCCGGCAACATCGACGGGATGACTGCGATGGTATCGCTCGTGCCGGACTTGCATCTCGGCATCGTGATCTTGACGAATAAGGGCGGCAATTTCCTGACGAGTTCTCTCCTGTATCGCATCTACGACCAAACGCTCGGCCTCCCGCCGCACGACTGGAGCTCCGAGATCCATACACAATATGCGACGGTGTCGGCTGCAGGCCATACCGCACAGCGGAAAGCCGATGCGGCGCGCGTGCGCCATACCCACCCTTCCCTGCCTCTCGAGAAATACGTGGGAACGTACCATGCGGAACCTTACGGCGACGCAGTCGTCAGCGGCGCTGCGAGCGGTTTACGCTTCCGGATGCTCGGCTTTCGCGGTAGGCTGGAGCATTGGAACTACGACACATTCGGTTTGATCGAGGACGACCCGGTCGTGCCCAAAGTGCAGGTGAGCTTCACGCTAAGTCCGGCGGGGACCGTCGCAAACGTACGCATCGAGGGCGATGCGTCGCTGATCTTTTCACGCGTCGTTCCCCCGGCTGCCGCGTTCCCCGTGCCGACCCCGACACCCAAGGCGAAACCGTAGCCGGGGCGCGCGGCGGCGACGCGGAGCCGCGCTCGTACGAAGACGCACCGCTGAGGCGCTTCCGTTTTCGTCGCGCTCTATCAAACCAATACCGTCACGTTATACCGGCGACACCGAACGTCGCAGACTGGACTTTCGCCGGGAAGCGACGAGCGCACATTGCGGACGCCCGCGCTATCGTCGATTCGCTAGCGTCGGACCTCCGCCGATTCGACGTTAACGTAGCCTGCCGGACGTTGCGAAAGAACGGTTATTACGACTCGATGTGCCGTGTCGAGAAGACCGTTCGTTACGTAAATGGGGACGTGTGTTCGCTTGAGATTAGCGCGGAACGACAGCCGCGGCGAACGCGAGACGCCGTCGATTGCGATTCGTCCGTAGCCGCCACGAAGGCCCCGCACGCCGTAGATCGTAATCCCGCGGCCCGTGAAACCGAACGTCGCCGTAGCACCGGGGACGTGGCTACGTTCGCTCATGCCGCCCTGGCGTCCATCGGTGCGACCGCGCACCGCTTCCCAACGACCGGCGTAGGAGATCGAATTCGCGAGCAACGTTTGTTCGACAATTGGTGCCGGGTGTTGGAGCGCTGCAACCATCACTGCTTTTGCGACGACCGGACGCGATAGTGCCCGGGCCGCAAGCGGCACCGCCGTTGCGCGAACCGGTGCCACACGCGCTTTTGCCGGAGCCGCCGCAAGCGCGACCGCCGTTGCGCGAACCGGTGCCGCATGCGATTTCGCCGGGGCCGGAGCCGCCGCAAGAGGCACCGCCGTTGCCCGAACCGGTGCCGGATGCGTTTTTGCCGCGACCGCCGCAATCGGCACCGCCGTTGGCGTAATCGCCGCCGCCGTAGCGACTGCCGCTACGGCATTTGACGGAACCGGTGCCGCATGCGTTTTTGCCGCGACCGCCGCAATCGGCACCGCCGTTGGCGTAACCGCCGCCGCCGTAGCGACTGCCGCTACGGCATTTGACGGAACCGGTGCCGCATGCGTTTTTGCCGGCGCCGCTGCAAACGCTACCGCCGTTGCGCGAACCAGTGCCGCATGCGTTTGTGCCGGGGCCGCTGCAATCGGCAAGGCCGTTGGCGTAACCGGTGCCGCCGTAGCGACTGCCGCTACAGCATTTGACGGAACCGCTGCCGCCTTCGTGGCAACCGTTGACGTAACGGCCTTCGATGGGGCCGGTCCATTTCGTGCAAAAGTACGTTTGATTCGCGCGATTTGGACGTCCGTCAAGCCACCGACCGTCTGCGGATATGACGACGGTCGGGCGGCCACGGCTACCGGCGACTCGGTAAATCGCGGGATGACGAACTTCGCGCCGGCGATGCCGATGATGGCGACAGCTGCGATAATCGTAAATTTCCGGAACGGCGATCGGCCCTCGGTCGTCTCGAGATCGATGACGCGCGGCTTGTACCACGCGAATGCGACGCGGTCGGGATCGGCTCGGCTAGGGCTCCAGCTCGGAACGTGCCCACGCGCGGGCGGCTCGCCCTCGATGCCTTCGGGTTCGTTCGAATCTGGCATGAACAACTACACCTCGAGCCGGACGCTACACAGAGCGTATGTTAAGCAATCGGCGTAAGCTGCGTTTTCCTTAGGTCTCCGAGATCTGCAGTGCCAAAGCTGTCCCCGGCCGAGCCGCTATCTCGATTCGGTTCGGCCGGAACATGGGCACTCGTAGCGGGTTGCCGCGGCGGCCGGCGTTGTCCGCGAAGACGCCGGCGCGCGATATTAGGCACGCGTTGTCAAGAAATTGCGCGCCCAGCCAAGGACGGTCTTCCGGCCCAGCGCGTGATCTTCGCGGTCGGCGAGCGTCGTGAATCCAGCATCGAAAGCCTGGCGCAACCCAAAGGCTTTCAAGCCGTTTCGCACGATCTCACGTTTGCCGGTATATGTGCCGCGTGCAACGCCGGTAACGCCGGTAACGCCGGTAACTCCGCGCAAACCGTACGAGGCGTGCGCGACAGGCCTTAGCCGGCACACCTATCGCAGACGACGGACGAGCGGCAAACATGAACGACATGAACGAAACATCAGCGACGCAGCGCGGCGCGCTTCGGGCGGCCGCGAACGCCTTTGTCGCTAGCTCGGTGGTGTCCGATTCGCGAATAAAGCGGTTTACAAGACGCAGCGGGCAGCAAACGTAATGTCTGCAGAACGAGATGCCGACCATGAACGCTACGATGCTGAGCCACATTTCGCTCGGCGTTTCAGATCTCAAACGTTCGATAGTCTTTTACGATGCGATTCTGGCACCGTTAGGCTTCGTCCGGCTCTGGACGGACGTCGATGCCGCCGGCTACGGCTATCGCGGCGGCGATGACGAGTTTGCATTAAATAGCACTCGGGCGAGCTTTTCACTTCGAGTCAGCGCAGCCACGTCGCCTTTAACGCGACGAACGGCAACGCCGTGCGAACATTTCACGCGATCGCTCTTTCTCACGGCGCGGTGAACGAAGGCGCGCCGGAGCTTTGTCCGGAGTACGGCGACGGATACTTCGCGGCCTTTGTTTGTAAGAGATCACGACGGCTATCGGTTAGAGGCAAAGTTGAGTGCGCCCCGTTTTTAGAAACGTACTTCGGTCTGCGCTCCGCACTCGTGGTAACCGATGCGGCATGCGTCGAGCGCCTCTCTTCTTCGGCTCGTGCGAGCCGTGCAATCGCCCGTACGACGATGTTCCAATAAATCGAAAGTGGTACGATTAGGAAACGTTACCACTCAGCGATCGGTTACATACCTCCTAAAAGAACTCGACTCGTCGCTGCCGGTCGCAGCATCTGCGCGACGCAGCCGAACATCGCACGAGGGGCATTCAACTGAAGACCACAGAGCGCATATCAGCGGCCGCCACCAAGACGTTTAAGGCGTCGCCAAGGACGTACCACCACGGCATCTTAGCCGCGACGTTGAAAGAAGCCGCGCGTTCGCGCGTGAAGGAAAGCGGGCCCAGGGGATTTTCGCTCAACGAGGCGGCGCGGCGAGCTGGTGTAAGCGCGAGCGCGCCGTATCGGCACTTCGCCGACAAGGACGCGCTGCTTGCGGACCTTGCCCTTGACGGCAACCACCTGTTGACGGCGTATCTGCGTAGTGCGGCACGGAGACGCAGGACCCCACTTGAGGGCTTAATAGCGATCGGCGTCGCTTACGTTCGCTTTGCGCGCCTCCATCGCGACTATTTTGATGTGATGTTCTACTCGGGCATCGACAAACCGTCGTACCCAAATCTCCTCGGATCGGCGCAAGAGTCATTCGGGGTCGGCGCCGACCTTGCGCGACATGTTACGGACGACGCAGCGAAGCAGCACGACATGGCCTTCGCCACGTGGACCATCGCGCACGGCGTCACGGTCCTCGCAAATGAGCGCGCGCTCGAGTACCGTGGCGGCGGAGGAAACGCCCGAAGCAATCGCTCGCCGGCTCCTTACGGCGTCGCTCTCAGGCATCGCCAATAGCGGGAGCAACCGCCGTTCCAGGTAGCCGTCGCCCCGATTTCTCGCCGACGCGATACTCTTATGTGGTCTCCCGACTCTCTCTGCTATCTTCGCCGTAGCGAGCTCAGCCTCACGACCTCAAACCGACCTGTCGAACCTATTTGGACGCGCTCAGCGCGACTATAAAGGAAC
>JAABUX010002094.1_pt1 | contig 28758 bp, 33 predicted proteins | sample 5561851 | NCBI WGS metagenome assembly JAABUX01 (sample SAMN10711883, study PRJNA513361) | rock metagenome | isolation source: Antarctica rocks | place: Antarctica: Victoria Land, Richard Nunatak red sandstone | collected 2016-01-03 | reverse complement strand
CACGATCAGCGGCGCCTGTTGCAGCACCGCGAGCTTGGCCGCGGCAACCAGGCCCTCGCCGACCGCCGCCCCCATGGAACCGCCCATGAACTCGAACGCCATGATCGCGACCACCGCCGCCTGACCGCCGATCTTGCCGTGCGCGACCACCAGCGCGTCGTCCTGCGATGTCTTTTCGCGCGCCGCTTTCAGCCGGGCGGCATACGGCTGGCTGTCGCGGAACCGCAGCGGGTCGACCGGCACTTTGGGCAGCTCGATGCGAATCGCGGTGTTGGCGTCGAACGTCCAGGCGAGCCGCTCGGCCGGGCTCGCGCGCATGTGGAAGCCGCAGTGGATGCAGACCTTGTGGTTCGCCGCCAGCTCCGTGTGGAACGTCATCTGCTCGCACGACGGGCATTGCACCCAAAGATTTTCCGGCACTTCGCGCCGCCCGAGCAGGGTGCGGATGCGCGGCCGGACGTATTCGGTGAGCCAGCTCACGCGGCGAGCTTTTGGCCGCGCACGCCCTCGGCCAACGCCCGGACCTGCGCCAGCACGCGAGGCACGGTGTCGGCGGTGGCATGGCCGTCGGCGTCGAGCGAGCCGACCAGCGTGTCGATCAGCGCCGTGCCCACCACGGCCGCGTCGCCGAGCCGCGACGCCTCGGCCGCCTGTGCCGGGGTGCGGATGCCGAAGCCGATAGCGATCGGCAGGTTGGTCACCGCGCGCAGGCGGGGGATCGCGGCGAGCTCGGCGGTGGTGGCGCTGCGGGTGCCGGTGATGCCAGTGATCGAGACGTAGTACACAAAACCCGACGACCCCGCGAGCACCTGCGGCAGCCGCGCGTCGTCGGTAGTGGGCGCCACCAACCGGATCACGTCGAGCCCGTGCTTCGCCGCATGCGGCAGCACCAGGTCGGCCTCCTCGGTGGGCAGGTCGACGATGATAAGGCCGTCCACGCCCGCCTCAGCCGCGTCGGCGCAGAACCGCGCCGGGCCGTATTGGTCGATCGGGTTCAGGTAGCCCATCAGCACGATCGGCGTATGCTGATCCTCACGCCGAAACGCTCGCACCATGTCGAGCGTGCGGATCATGGAGGCTCCGGCTCGCAGCCCGCGCCGGGCCGCCAGCTGGATGGTCGGGCCGTCCGCCATCGGGTCGGTGAACGGGCAGCCGAGTTCGATCACGTCCGCCCCCGCGTCGGGCAAGCCGCGCAGGATTGCGGCAGACGTGGCGGCGTCGGGGTCGTAGGCCTGGAAGTAGGTGACCAGCGCGCCCCGCCCGTCGATTCGCAGCCGCGCGAACGTTGCCGCGATTCGACTCAAAGCTCGACCCCGAGCGCCTTGGCGACGGTGAAAATGTCCTTGTCGCCGCGACCGCACATGTTCATCAGCACGATCGCGCCCGCCCCAAGCTGCGGCGCCAGCTTTCGCACGTACGCCAGCGCGTGCGCCGGTTCCAGCGCCGGGATGATGCCCTCGGTCGCGGTGCACAGCTTGAACGCGTCCAGCGCCTCGGTGTCGGTCGCCGACACGTATTCGACCCGGCCGATGTCGTGCAGCCACGAGTGCTCCGGGCCGATGCCGGGGTAGTCGAGGCCGGCAGAAATGGAATGCGCCTCGGTAATCTGGCCGTCGTCGTCCTGCAGAAGATACGTGCGGTTGCCGTGCAGCACGCCGGGCCGGCCGCGCGACAGGCTGGCGGCGGTGAAGCCGCTGTCCAGGCCGTGGCCGGCGGCCTCGACGCCGATCAGCCGCACGTCGGCGTCGTCGAGGAACGGGTGGAACAGCCCCATCGCGTTCGACCCGCCGCCGATCGCGGCCACGCAGACATCCGGCAGCCGGCCCTCGGCGGCCAGCATCTGCGCCCGGGCCTCGGTGCCGATGACGCTCTGGAAGTCGCGGACCATGGCGGGATACGGGTGCGGGCCGGCGACGGTGCCGATCAGGTAGTAGGTGTCGGACACGTTGGCGACCCAGTCGCGCATCGCCTCGTTCATCGCGTCCTTCAGCGTCGAGGCGCCGGCGGTGACGCTGACGACCTTGGCCCCCAGCAGGCGCATCCGGAACACGTTCGGCTGCTGCCGCTCGACGTCGACGGCACCCATGTAGACGGTGCACGGCAGGCCGAACAGCGCGCAGACGGTGGCGGTCGCCACACCATGCTGCCCGGCCCCGGTCTCGGCGATGATGCGGGTGCGGCCCATCCGGCGGGCCAGCAGGATCTGCCCGATGCAGTTGTTGATCTTGTGGCTGCCGGTGTGGTTCAGCTCGTCGCGCTTGAGGTAGATCTTGGCACCACCGAGCTCGGCCGTGAGGCGCTCGGCGAACCACAGCGGACTCGGGCGGCCGACGTAGTCACGCAGCAGGCGGTCGATCTCGGCCTGAAAGGTCGGGTCGGCGCGGGCGGCCTCGTAGGCGCGCTCGACGTCGAGCACCAGCGGCATCAGCGTCTCGGCCACGAAGCGGCCGCCGAAGTCGCCGAACCGGCCGCGCCCGTCGGGACCGTTGCGGAAGCTGTTCAGACCGGAGGGCAGGGCGACGTTCACGGCGGCATCTCGCGTTATGGAGGGGTGGTGGTAGCGGAACGGCGGCGGTTGGTCACGGGGGTGGCGCCAGCAGCAGCCGGTTGGCGGCGTTGAGCTTTGCGAACAGCGGCGGCCAGGCGCGCTCGAACCCGGCGCCGATTTTTTCCGCGATCTCGGCGACTGTGGCGGTGCCGTCGATGGCGCGCAGGATCGGCCGGGCGAGGCGCGGCAGGGCGACCGACGTGTTCAGCGCCTCCGACGTGAACAGCCAGGTGTCGTCGGGGCGAATGGCGGCGGCCAGGGCGTCGCCGGTGCCCTCGCGGATCACCGGGATCGCGCGCTCCGCCAGCGGGTCGGGCGCGGGGAGCGGGTCGGTGGCGCGGCGGCAGTAGACGACGTGGGTGCTCATGGTGCCGCTCACCGCCTCGGCCAGCGCCGCGCGGGCGACCGGGTCGAGGGGTGCGGCGGCGGCGCGGAGTTTCGGGTCCGGCAGATAGGGGTCGGGGTCGTAGCGCAGCGGCTCCAGCAGGCAAGTGGGTGCCAGGCCCGCGTCGGCGAGCAGCGCCAGGAACCGGTCTATGGTGAACGCCTGGTCGCGCGGGTTCAGCAGCAGGTCGACCAGCCCCGCGTCGCCGCCTGCGATGTGGTCGGTGACCGAGCGGTTCCGCCGCAGCCACGCCCCCTCCGGCAGATGCTTCAGCAACCGCCGCGCGGCATCGATCCGTGCGGACATCGGGGCCGTGGCCGGGGCGAGAAAACGAAGGGCGTCCTGTGCCATGTAGACGCCGGTGCGGCCGTGCGGCGCGTAGACCATCAGCCCCATGGCGCCACCCGGTTCAAGCATGGCGACGAGTGCCGCCAGCCCCTCCGCCGGGTCGGCTAGATGGTGCAGCACGCCGCAGCAGTCGACGTAGTCGAACGCTTGGTCGAGCGGGTCGAGCAGGCTGCCTTCGACGAAGGTGACCCGGCTTTGCAGTCCCCTCGCCGCTACCCGGGCGCGGGCGATGTCGAGCGCCGCCGTGGAACGGTCGAGATGGGTGATGTCGCCGGGACGGTTTGCGCGCTCCATCTGGGTTGCGAGCATGACGGTGGCGTCGCCGGTGCCGCCGCCCGCCACCAGCACGCGCATCGGCCGGGACGCGGGCCGGCGTGCTGCGAACGCCCAGTGGTCGATCTCGCGCAGGTGGCTCGGGCTGCCAAGGATCAGCCGCCTGGCCTCGTCGGCGGGATCGCGGACGGGATACGGGTGCGCCTCGTATTGCAGGGCCAGCGCGGCGTCGGGGCGGTCGGACATCGGCTCCGCATACAATATTCGCGCGGTGCCGGAAGGACGGGCTCGGGATTGGCCTAACGTCGCATCCGAGATCGCGCGCGCCTATGCCGGAACGCTAGCCGTCACATCCACGGCGGCGGCGCGGTCTACGTTTTATGTGCCAGTTAAGGTTAGCAACGACTAAGAGGCCCGCTCGCAAAACGCCTTCCGCGCCGCCCTGATCGCCTCCCGGTGCTGCTCCGCCCAGATCCAGACGCCGCAGAACGCCGCCCCGAGGCTCAGGCCCAGCTCCGTTAGCTCATACTCCACCTTTGGCGGGATCACCGGAAACACCGTGCGCGTCACCAGCCCGTCCGCCTCCATCTGGCGCACCGTCTTGGTCAGCATCTTCTGGCTCACCCCGCCGATCAGCTCGCCCAGCCGCGTGAAGCGGACCGGCCCGTGCTCGGCCAGCGTCTCGAGCGCCAGCATCGTCCACTTGTCGGCGACCCGGCCGATGATCTCGCGCACTAGGGCGTCGAGCTCCGGGTCGGTTTGCTCGGGGGCCGGCGGATACGGATACCCGGCAAGTTGGTCCATCGGTGCACTCTCCATTCGGTAAGTATGGCGCGTTCCGGTGCCTACTTCCCATCGTTGCGCGCCCACCCTACGTCGCGGGGCGAAGGAGAAACACCATGCAAATGACCGGCAACACCATCCTGATCACCGGCGGCGGCTCTGGCATCGGCCGCGCGCTGGCCGAGGCGTTCCAGGCCGAGGGCAACCAGGTCGTCATCGCCGGCCGCCGTAAGGCGCTGCTCGACGAGGTGGCGGCGGCCAACCCCGGAATGAAGACGGCGGTGCTCGACATCGAGTCCGCCGACGCGATCCGCGCGTTTGCCGAACAGGTCCAGCGCGACCACCCGGCGCTTAACGTCGTCATCCACAACGCCGGCATCATGCGGACCGAGGTGCTGCGCGACGGCCAGACCGCCGACGCCGAGGCGACGGTCGCCACCAACCTGCTCGGCCCGATCCGCCTCAACGCGGCGCTGATGCCGATGCTGTTGGCGCAACCGCACGCGACCGTCATGACCGTCTCGTCCGGCCTCGCGTTCGTGCCGCTCGCCCTGAACCCGACCTACTGCGCCACCAAGGCGGCGATCCACTCCTACACCCAGTCGTTGCGGTACCAGCTGAAGGACACGTCGGTGCAGGTGATGGAACTCGAGCCGCCCTACGTGCAGACCGAGCTGACCGGGGCGCGGCAGGCGAGCGACCCGATGGCGATGCCGCTGACAGATTTCATCGACGAGGTGATGGGCATCCTGCGGACCTCGCCGGATGCGGCCGAGATCCAGGTCGGGCGGGTCAAGCCGCAGCGGACCGCGGAGTCGAGCGGCAGCTACGAAGCGTTCTTTACGAAGTTCAACGACGCCATGACCGCCTCAAGAGCGGGCCACTAGGGGTCGGCGGTTGCGGCCGGCGGTTCGATGGCGATAGTAGCGGGGCAACCGCGACGCACGCGGCATGGAGGGTTCGTTGAAGAAACTCATTGCCGCCGGCGCGATGTTGGTCGGTGTGATGGCCGGCATGCCGGCGCACGCGGCGACACCCGACAAGTTCAGCGTCCACTCGGCCGCCGATCTGGTCGACATCTGCCGCACCGAACCGACCGACGCCACCTCGTCGGCGGCGATCGGCTTTTGCCACGGCTACGTCGTGGGCGTTTATCGGACGCTGGTGGAGATCCAGGAGGCACGGCCGAAGTCGCGTTTCTTCTGCGTCAACGAGCGCCCGGCCAGCCGGACCGAGGCGATCAACGCCTATGTCGCCTGGACCAGCGCCCGGCCTGACGAGATGACCAAGGTGCCGATGGAGAGCATCGCCGACTATCTCAAGGCGAATTATCCGTGCCCCACAGGCGGGACCGCGAAGCCGTCGATCAGCCGTCCGGTGGTGAAATGAGCCGCAGCAGGACGTGGGCCATGCTGGTCGTGGCGGGCTCGCTCGCTGGCTGTGCCGGTCTGACCAACCAGCAGCAACGCGCGGTTACCGGCACCGGGCTCGGTGCGGCGGGCGGTGCGGTGCTGGGGGCGATCGGCGGCAACGCCGGCCTCGGCGCGCTGGCCGGCGCAGGTGCGGGTTTGGCCGGCGGCCTTATCTTCGACAACGTCAAGCAAAATGAGGACACCGCCTACCGGCGCGGCTACCGGGCGGGCCGTACCCGATAGGCCGATGCGGCGTTGGCTTGTTCACCGCCCGTCGCAGCCGTATCTCTGCAGCCATGCGCATCACTCCGACCCTGCTGGCGGCGGCCCTCGTCGGGCTGTCGTGCGCGCCCGCCGCCCGCAGCGCCGAAGCCAGGAAGCCCGCGCCCGGCGCCCACGCGATCGGCCGATTTGACGACTGGACGGCGGCGGTCAACACCGAGGGCGGGCAGCCGATCTGCTACGCTTTCACCCGCGCCAGCGCCTCGAGCCCGGCGGTCAAGGGGCGCGGCGACGTCGTGCTGACCGTGACCGAGCGGCCCGGCAGTCGCGACGCGGTGGCGGTCGCGGCCGGCTTCGCGTTCCAGCCCAACGCCACCGTCCAGGTGGTCGCCGACACCACGCCGTTCGAGTTCTACACCTCGACCCGTAGCGCGTTCGCCCGCGACGGCCGCGCCGCCGTCGCGGCGTTCCAGAAGTCGCGCGCGCTGGCGGTCAAAAGCGCCGCACCCCGGGGCGGTGCCGTCATCGACCAGTTCAGCCTGCGCGGGTTCAACGCCGCCTATGCCGCGATCCAGAAGGCATGCCCCATCCCGAAGCAGCCGGCATGATCGACCTGCCGGTATGATCGACCTGAACGAGGCCGAGCGTGCCCGCATCCTGGCCAAGTCGGCCCGGTTCGCGCCACCCTCCGCGACCCTGGCCGACGGCCGCCGCGAGTTGGTCGGCATGGACCGCCCAGAACTGACTCAAGCGCTTGCCGAAATCGGGGAGCCGGCGTTCCGGGCAAAACAGCTGTGGCACTGGATCTACCACCAGGGCGCCACCGACTTTTCGCGCATGAGCACGATCGCCCGGCCGCTGCAGGCCAAGCTCGCCGAGCACTTCGTCATTGGCCGCCCCGAGGTCGCCGAAAACCAGCTTGCCGCCGACGCCACGCGAAAATGGCTGTTCCGGTTCCGCGACGGCCAGGAGGCGGAGACCGTCTACATCCCCGACCCGGTCGAGGATCGGGGTGCCGTGTGCATCTCGTCCCAGGTCGGCTGCACACTGTCCTGCCGCTTTTGCCACACCGGCACGCAGGCGCTGGTCCGCAACCTGGGCGCGGCCGAGATCGTCGGCCAGTTCATGGCCGCGCGCGACGCCTACCACGAGTGGCCCAGCCCCAAGGGCGACACGCCGCGCCTCCTGTCGACGATCGTGCTGATGGGCATGGGCGAGCCGCTCTACAACTACGAGGCGGTGGCCCGCGCCATGCGGATCGTCATGGACGGCGAGGGCATCGCGCTGTCCCGCCGCCGCATCACGCTGTCCACGTCCGGCGTGGTGCCGATGATGGACCGCGCCGGCGACGAGCTTGGCGTCAATCTGGCGGTCAGCCTGCACGCGGTCCGCGACGAGCTGCGCGACGAGCTGGTGCCGCTCAACCGCAAATACCCGATCGCCGAACTGATCGCCGCCTGCCGCCGCTACCCCGCCGCGTCGAACGCGCGCAGGATCACGTTTGAATACGTCATGCTGGACGGCGTGAACGACAGCGAGGCCGAGGCGCGCGAGCTGGTGCGGCTGATCGCCGGCATTCCGGCCAAGGTCAACCTGATCCCGTTCAACCCGTGGCCCGGGAGCCGTTACGAAACCAGCAAGCCGGCGGCGATCGAGAAATTCGCCAAAATCGTCATGGACGCGGGGTTCAGCAGCCCAGTGCGTACGCCGCGCGGGCGTGACATCCTAGCCGCCTGCGGGCAACTCCGCACCGAGAGCGAGCGTATCCGCCGCAACGCGTAACGAAGGGGAACCGCCATGCAATACCGCCCACTCGGCCGCTCCGGCCTGATGGTGTCCGCGCTGACGATGGGCACGATGACGTACGGCGGCGGCGGGCCGTTCGCCAAGGTCGGCAACGGCGGGCTGGCCGACGCGAAGCGACACTTCGACATGTGCGTCGAGGCCGGCGTCAATTTGTTCGACACCGCCGACATCTATTCGACCGGCGTGTCGGAGGAGATCGTCGGCGAAGCGTTGCGCGACAAACGCCAGGACGTGCTGATCGCGACCAAGGCGCGGTTCCGCATGGGGCCGAACCCGAACGACGCCGGGCTTAGCCGCGAGCACCTGATGAAGGCCTGCGAGGCCAGCCTGAAGCGGCTCGGCACCCACTACATCGACCTCTACCAACTGCACGAATGGGACGGCATCACCCCGGTCGACGAGTTCATGGAGGCGCTCGACCGCCTCGTGGCGCACGGCAAGGTCCGCTACGTCGGCTGCTCGAACTTCTCCGGCTGGCACATCATGAAGTCGCTGATGGCGGCCGAGCGGCACGGGAGCGTCCGGTTCGTGAGCCAGCAGATCCACTACACCCTGCAGGCGCGCGAGGCGGAGCAGGAGCTGGTGCCAATCGCGCTCGACCAGGGCATCGGGATCATGGTGTGGAGCCCGCTGGCCGGCGGCCTGCTCAGCGGCAAGTACCGGCGCGACCGCAAACCGGCGGACGGGCGGCTGTCGGCAGGCTGGACCGAGCCGCCGATCTACGACGAGGGCAAGCTGTACGACATCGTCGACGCGCTGGTGCAGGTCGCCGAGGCGCACGGGCGGTCGGCCGCCGAGGTGGCGCTCGCGTGGACGCTGACCCGGCCGGGGGTGAGCACGCTGGTGATCGGCGCACGCACCGACGAGCAGCTGAAATCAAACCTGTCGTGCGTCGACCTGACACTGACCTCCGAGGATGTCGCGGCGTTGGAAAAGGCGAGCCGACCGCCGCTGGCCTACCCATACTGGCACCAGCGCAACACCGCCAACGACCGGCTTGGCGCGGCCGACCTGGCGCTAATCGGGCCGTATCTGGGTTAGATTTTCCTCGATCCAGTCGGCCAGGGCCGCCACCTTCTCGGCGGCCTCGGCGCCAAGCGGCGTCAGCGTGTACTCGACGTGCGGCGGCACCACCGGCAGCGCGTGGCGGCGCACCAGCCCGTCCGCCTCCAGCCACTGCAGCGTCTGCGCCAGCATCCGCTCGCTGATGCCGCTAACCCGCCGCCGCAATGCGCTGAACCGGTGCGTGCCGCCTTGCAGCGCAATCAGCAGCAGCACGCCCCACCGGCTGGTGACGTGGCGCATGACGTCGCGTGACGGGCAGCCGAGCTGGAACACGTCGCCGCGCATGACGCGCTCGGACATCGAGGTGTGGAGCGGCATGTCGTTCATGGCACTTACCTCGGCGTGCGTTCTTACTTTTCGTAAGCTGGGCTTCCAGGTGCTCGTTCGCAACTCGCAAGGAGCGCCTCGCCATGATCGCCATCACCGGAGCCACCGGCCAGCTCGGCCGGCTCGTCATCGAAAGCCTGCTCGAGACCGTAGATCCCGGCACGATCGTTGCTGCGGTCCGCAGCCCCGAGAAGGCGGCCGACCTAGCTGCGCGGGGCGTCCAGGTTCGCCACGCCGACTACGACCGGCCCGACACCCTGCAAGTCGCGTTTGCCGGCGTCGAGCGCGTGTTGCTGATCTCGTCGAGCGAGACCGGCGGTCGCGTCCCACAGCATCGCGCCGTGATCGACGCCGCCCGTGCGGCGGGTGTGGCGCTGGTCGCCTACACCAGCATCCTGCACGCCGACCGCTCGCCGTTGGAGCTGGCCACGGAGCATCGCGAGACCGAGGCATTGCTGGCCGCGTCCGGGCTCGCGACCATCGTGTTGCGGAACGGCTGGTATACCGAGAACTACTTGCTGGCGCTGCAGCCGGCGTTGCAGCACGGCGCGATGCTGGGCGCGGCGCGCGACGGCCGGATTTCGCTGGCGGCCCGAGCGGACTACGCGGCGGCGGCGGCACGCGCGCTGACGTCCGACGGGCAGAGCCGGATCTACGAGCTGGCCGGAGACACCGCCTGGACCCTGGCCGACTTCGCCGCCGAAATCGCGCGGCAGTCGGGGCGGGCGGTCGCGTACCGCGATCTGCCGCAAGCTGATTTCGCGGCGGCGATGGTGGGTTTCGGAACGCCGGCGGCGTTGGCCGGGCTGGTCGCCGACGCCGACGCGCGGGCGGCCGATGGCGCGCTGTACGACGACGGCCACGCGCTCAGCCGCTTGATCGGACGGCCGACGACGCCGGTGCCGGAGACCGTGGCGGTGGCTCTCGCGGGCTGACACTGCGGTTGTATAAGGCGGCATGGAAATCGCCGATCAGGTCGTACTCGTCACCGGTGCCGGTCGTGGCCTCGGTGCCGCCATCGCCACCGCGTTCGCCCGCGCGGGGGCGCGTGTGGTCGTCAACTACCGCCGCAGCCGGGCGGCGGCCGAGGCGTTGGCCGCCTCGCTCGGTGACCGGGCCATCGCGGTCGAGGCCGACGTCACCGACCGGGCGGCGGTCGATCGCATGGTCGCGGCCGCCGTTGAGGCGTTCGGGGCCTCGGTCACCACGGTGGTCAACAACGCGCTGGGCGACTTCCAATTCAACGGCGACGCGCGCGAGCGGGTGCAGACGATCCCGTGGCGCCATTTCACGGGCCAGCTGGACGTGACGCTGCGCGGCGCGCTGAACGTCATGCAGGCAACGGCGGGCGCGATGACGGCGGCGGGGTTCGGGCGCGTCATCAACGTCGGCACCAATTTGTTCCAGAACCCGGTCGTCCCTTACCACGACTACACGGCGGCCAAGGCGGCGCTGCTGTCGCTGACCCGCACCGCCGCCGCCGACCTCGGCCCGGCCGGCATCACGGTCAACATGCTGTCGGGCGGCCTGCTGCGGACCACCGACGCCAGTGCGGCGACGCCCGAGGCGGTGTTCGACCTGATCGCCAACTCGACCCCGCTGCGTCGCGTGACCACGCCGGCCGAGTTCGCCGACGCGGTGCTGTTCTTCGCCTCGCCGTGGAGCCGGGCGGTGACGGGCCAAAACCTCGTAGTCGACGGAGGGCTGGTGCGGGACTGACGACATCAGCGTCAGCGACGCACAGCCTGGTTGCACGCCAAGGCCCGAGGCGGCACACCTAACTAGTCATCGTCTGGAACCATCCCGCTAAATGGTCGTCCCATCCCGTCCCGTGAAGAAAGTCGTGCTCGCCTATTCCGGCGGGCTCGACACCAGCGTGATCCTGCGCTGGCTGCAGATCACCTACCGCTGCGAGGTGGTCACCTTCACCGCCGACCTCGGCCAGGGCGAGGAACTGGAACCCGCGCGGCGAAAGGCCGAGCTGTTCGGGGTCAAGGAAATCTTCGTCGACGATTTACGCGAGACGTTCGTGCGGGACTTCGTGTTCCCGATGTTCCGCGCCAACACCGTCTACGAGGGTTCCTACCTCCTCGGCACCTCGATCGCGCGCCCGCTGATCGCGCAACGGCAAATCGAAATCGCCGAACAGGTCGGGGCCGACGCGGTGGCGCACGGGGCGACCGGCAAGGGCAACGACCAGGTGCGGTTCGAGCTGGCCTACTACGCGCTAAAACCGGATATCCGGGTGATCGCGCCGTGGCGGGAGTGGGAGCTGACCAGCCGCACGAAGCTGCTGGAATTCGCCGAGCGGAACCAGATCCCGATCGCCCGCGACAAGCGCGGCGAGGCGCCGTTCAGCGTCGACGCGAACCTGCTGCACAGCTCTTCGGAGGGCAAGGTGCTGGAAGATCCGGCGGTCGAGGCGGATGAGAGCGTCTACCAGCGCACCATCCGCCCGGAGGACGCGCCAGACGTCGCCACCACCATCAGCATCGACTTCCAGCACGGCGACCCGGTGGCGATCGATGGCCACGCAATGTCGCCGGCCAGCGTGCTGACCCGGCTGAACGAGCTGGGACGGTTAAACGGCATCGGCCGGCTCGACATGGTGGAGAACCGCTTCGTCGGCATGAAGTCGCGCGGCATCTACGAGACGCCGGGTGGCACGATCCTGCTGGTGGCGCACCGCGCGATCGAAGGCATCACGCTCGACCGGGAGGCGGCGCACCTGAAGGACAGCCTCATGCCGCGCTACGCCGAGGTGATCTACAACGGTTTCTGGTTCAGCCCGGAACGCCGGATGTTACAGGCGTTGATCGACACCAGCCAGGCCTCGGTCGGCGGCCAGGTGCGGCTAAAACTGTATAAGGGCAACGTCGCGGTGGTCGGCCGCGACAGCCCGAACAGCCTGTATTCGATGAAACACGTGACGTTCGAGGACGACCAGGGCGCGTACGACCAGATCGACGCGCAGGGTTTCATCAAGCTGAACGCGTTGCGCCTGCGCCTGGGCGCCATGGCAGGCCGCCGTGGGGGAGCGCTGTAGCCGATCCGGTGATCTCGACGGCACCCGTTCCGCAGAACGTCGTCGACCTGTTCAAAGGCGAGTGGTCGTCCATGCTGCCGGGCCTGGAGTCGGGCGGTCATGCCGACCTGTTTGCGGACCACCGGATCACCCTGCTGGACCAGCATCTCGGGCCGGTGGCGGGCCAGCGGGTGCTGGAGCTCGGTCCGCTGGAGGGTGGGCACAGCTACATGCTGGCCCGGCTCGGTGCGCGGTCGGTGACGGCGGTCGAGTCCAACCCCCGCGCGTTCCTGCGGCTGTTGTGCGTCAAGGAATTGTATTCGCTATCGGCGGTGACCCCGTTGCTTGGCGACTTCATCCCCATGCTGCACGCAACGGAGGCCGGAGCCTATGACATCACCCTTGCCTCGGGCGTGCTCTACCACATGACCGAACCGCTGGTGCTGCTGGACCTGATCGCACGATCCGCCGACCGGCTCTGCCTCTGGACCCACGTCTATGATCCGATCCTGGCACCGGCGCGCGAGGATGCGGATCTGTTCGACGAGCCCGCGCCGGTGACGCTGGGCGACTTCTCCTGCGAGGCCGCGTTGCGGCGCTACCCTGAGGCCGCGCTGGGGTGGGCAGGCTTCTCCGGTGGCGCCGCGTCGCACGCGATCTGGCTAACCCGCGACGGCATTCTGCGGTTCCTCGGCGAGCGAGGCTTTAGCGACGTCGCGATCGAGTTCGACCATCCCCACCACCCGAACGGCCCCGCCCTCGCGATCTACGCGCGGCGCCCCCAAAAGGACCCGTCATGACGCTCTCCGTCCACGCCGTCGCCGTGCCGCTGATGATCCAGATGCTGAAAGGCATGGCCCGCTCGCTGGAAAAGGGCGCCACATTCGCCGAGGCCAAGAAAATCGACCCGTCGGTGCTGTTGCAGGCCCGTCTGGCACCGGACCAGTTCGCGCTCGCGCGGCAAGTGCAGGTGGTGACCGACAACGCCAAGGGCGGCGCCGCGCGGCTCGCCGCCCGCGAGGTGCCGAGCTACCCCGACACCGAGACGACGTTCCCGGAGCTGCAGGCCCGCATCGCCAAGACGTTGGAATTTGTCGGCGCGATCCCCGAGGCCGCCTACGAGGGCGCCGAACACCGCACCGTCGAGCTGAAGCAGGGCGGGCGGGCGATCAGCTTCACCGGCCAGGATTACCTGCTGAGGTTCCTGATCCCGAACCTGATCTTCCACACCACGACCGCCTACCAGATCCTGCGCCACAACGGCGTCGACCTCGGCAAGCCCGACTTCATGAACGCGCCGGCCACCATGGGCTGACGTGACCGCCGCGTTCCTGCTGGCGTTCCCGGCGCTGTTCTCGATCGTCAACCCGCTCGGCATGGCGTTCGTGGTCGGCGATCTGATCGGCGACCTAGGCCATGCCGAGCGCACCCGCACCGTGCGGATGGTCGCGTTCTATTCACTCTGCATCATGCTGGGCGCACTTTGGCTGGGATCGGCGATCTTCGGCTTCTTCGGCGTCTCGATCGAGGCGCTGCGGGTCGCCGGGGGGTTGGTCGTTATCCTGTCCTCGCTGGAACTGCTGCTGCAGCCGGACCGCCGCGACGCGCGCAAGGCGGACCAGGCGGCCGCCACCGCGCGCGAGGGCAGTGACCGGGCGTTCTTCCCGCTCACCATGCCGCTCACCACCGGGCCCGGCACCATCGCCGTTGCGGTGACGCTCGGATCGGCGCGGCCCGAGGGCGGACCGCAGCTCACGTTCATCGCCGGCGTCAGTGCCGCGGCACTGGCGATCGCCGGCATCGTCTGGCTCACCTACTGGTCGGCGGAGCGGCTGGGCCGGTTCATTTCACCAGCCGGACAGCGGATCATCTCGCGCCTGTCGGCATTCCTGTTATTATCGATCGGCGTGCAGATCATGATTGGTGGCGTGATCGGCATCGCGGGCCAGATCGGCGCCAGCCTGCGCCCGCAATGATCCCCGCCATACACAGGAGACGGACGATATGAAGGCAACTTGGAATGGCGCGGTGATCGCCGAGAGCGAGGACATCGTGACGGTGGAGGGTAACCCCTACTTCCCGACGTCGACGCTGAAGCAGGACTACGTGCGGCCGTCGGCACACGCGACGGTCTGCCCGTGGAAGGGCACGGCTAGCTACTACACGTTGGAAGTCGATGGTAAATCCAACCCCGACGCAGTCTGGTACTACCCGACGCCGAAGGACGCGGCGGCCGAGATCAAGGACCGGGTGGCGTTCTGGAAAGGCGTGCGGGTCTCCCCGTGAGCGCCGCCATGCCGCCCCTGCCGGGACGGTTCGAGGGTCAGGTCGCGATCGTCACCGGCGGCGTCTCCGGCATCGGCGCCGCCGTCGCCGAGCGGCTGACCGCCGAAGGCGCCTGGGTCGCGTTGTGGGACGTCGACGCGGCGGCGCTAAAGGCCAAGAAGGAGGCGGCGCACACCGAGGCGCTCGACCTGACCGACTACGAGGCGGTCGAGCGGGCGACCGCCTCGACTGCGCTCGCGTTGGGTGGCATCGACGTGCTGGTGAACTGCGCCGGCATCACCGGGCCGAACGCGACGACCTGGGAATACCCGCTCGACGCGTGGCGGCGGGTGATGGCGGTCAACGTCGACGCGACGTTCTTCACCTGCCGCGCGGTGGTGCCGACGATGCAGAAGGCGGGCTACGGCCGGATCGTCAACGTCGCCTCGATCGCCGGCAAGGAAGGCAACGCCAACGCGCCCGCGTATTCGGCCAGCAAGGCGGCGGTGATCGGGCTCACGAAGTCGCTCGGCAAGGAGCTGGCCAGGACCGAGATACGGGTCAACTGCGTGACGCCGGCCGCCGTCCGCACCCCGATCTTCGACCAGATGGCGCAGACCCACATCGACTTCATGTTGGGCAAGATCCCGCTCGGCCGGTTCGGCACGACGGCCGAGATCGCGGCGATGATCTGCTGGCTGGCCAGCCGCGAGGCGTCGTTTTGCACCGGCGCCGTGTTCGACTGCTCCGGCGGCCGCGCCACCTACTGAATCTTCCCCACCCGAGGATGACGCAATGCTCCGACTTGGACTGATCGCCGCCGCGCTGACGCTGGCCGGAGCCGCCTCCGCCCGGGCCGCCGACACGCCACTGCCGATCGAGCTGAACAAGCTCGAGCCGCTGCCCGCAGCCGGGACCACGCCGGCCGGTTGCCGGATCTATTTCGTGATCAACAACAACGACGTCGACACGTTGGCACAGCTTCGGCTCGACCTGATCCTGTTTCGCACCGACGGGGTGATCGCCCGGCGAGTGGCGCTCGACCTCGGGCCGCTGCCAGGCAAGAAGACCGGTGTGCGCTTGTTCGATCTTAGCGGGCAACCGTGCGACAGCATCGGCAAGGTGCTGATCAACGACGTGTTGGCGTGCCAGTCGACGCCGGCCGGCCAGCCACCAGCCCCGGCCACGCCAGCCCCGGTCACGCCAGCCCCGGTCACGACGACTGCCTGCCTGGACCGGTTGACCCCCACCTCGCGGATCGCCGCTGTCACATTCAGTAAATAAACGCCCGTGACGCGTTGCCGGAGCGCCGGTTCCAGCCCCACTTCACTGACATGAACGACGCTCCCCTGCCGATCCTCGATGCCGCCGCGCTGGACCACGCGGCGGCGGTGCATGCCGACACACTGGTGCTCGACAGCCACATCGACATCCCTTGGCCGGCCAGCAGCAGCGGCGCGTTCGCCGACGAGACCCGGCGCTGCGTCGACCTGCCCAAGATGCGGCGTGGCGGGGTCGCCGCCGGATGCTTTGCGGCCTTCATTCCGCAGGGCCGCCTCGACCCCGCCGCCCACGCCGACGCGTTCGCCCGCGCGACCACCATGCTGTCGGCGATCCGCACCATGGCCGGCGCCGGCGCCCGCGTCGCCAGCTCGGCCGACGCGATCGAGGCGGCGTGGCGGGACGGCATGCCGGCGGTGGTGCCCTGCGTCGAAAACGGCCACGCGATCGGCGGCGACGTCGCTAACCTTGCCGTGTTGCGCGAGCTCGGGGCGATCTATCTCACCCTGACCCACAACGGCCACAACGCGCTGGCCGACAGCGCGGTGCCGCGCGCCGACCTCGGCGACGGGCCGAGCCTGCATGGCGGCCTGTCGGCGCTGGGCCGTGAGGCGGTCATCGAGATGAACCGGCTCGGCCTGATGATCGACGTCGCCCACCTCGCCCGCGCCGCGATGGTTCAGGCGGCGGAGCTGAGCCGCAGCCCGATCCTGTCCACCCACAGCTGCGCCCGCGCCTTGTGCGACCATGCGCGCAACCTCGACGACGGGCAGCTCGACATCGTCCGCGACAAGGGCGGCACGGTGCAGGTCACGACCGTGTCGGCGTTCCTGCGTGCCGGCGCCAAGCCCGAGGCGGTCACGGTCGACGACATCCTCGACCACGTCGACCACATCGCCCGGCGCATTGGCGTCGCCCATGTCGGCATTGGCTCCGACTTCGACGGCGGCGGCAGCGTCGCCGGCTGGCGCCACGCGGGTGAAAGCGTGGCGATCACCGCCGGCCTGCTCGCCCGCGGCTACGACCGCGACGCGATCGGCCTGATCTGGGGTGGCAACTTCCTGCGGGTGCTGCGCGCTTGCGAGGCGGTGGCGGAGGGGCGTCGTTGATCGGCACGGTGACGTTGGCGGACGGGACGGCGGTCGCCGCACTCGGGCAGGGGACGTGGCGGATGGGCGAAGGCCACCGCTCCCGCCGCCACGAGGCCGACGCGCTGCGGCTCGGCATGGACCTCGGCATGACGCTGATCGACACCGCCGAGATGTACGCGGACGGCGGCGCCGAGGAGGTCGTGGCCGAGGCGTTGGCCGGGCGCCGCGACGAGGCGTTCGTGGTCAGCAAGGTGGTGCCGAGCAACGCCAGCCGGCGCGGCGTTATGGCGTCGTGCGAGGCCTCGCTGAAGCGGCTGGGGATCGAGACGATCGACCTCTACCTGCTGCACTGGCCGGGACGCACGCCGATCGCCGAGACCATCGAGGCGTTCGAGACACTGTGCGCGGAGGGCAAGATCGCGCGCTGGGGCGTCTCCAACTTCGACGTGAACGACCTCGACCAGATGCAATCGGTCCCGCACGGCGACGCCTGCGGCACCAACCAGGTGCTCTACAACCTCCATGCGCGCGGGATCGAATTCGACCTGCTGCCCTGGTGCGCCGCGCAGAAAATGCCGGTGATGGCGTACTCGCCGGTCGGTCAGGGCGGCCTGCTGCTGAAAGAGGCGGCCCTGCTCGCGGTCGCCAATCGCCACCACGCGACGCCGGCGCAGATCGCGACCGCGTGGACGCTGCGGCTGCCGGGCGTCATCTCGATCCCGAAAGCATCCGACCCGGAACACATCCGCGAGAACGCGGCGGCCGCAAAGCTGCGCCTCACCGAGCAGGATCTGGCCGAACTGGACGCGGCATTCCCGCCACCGGCTCGCGCCGAACAACTCGGGATGCTATAGGTCGCGCGCAATGTTTGCGAGATCGACCATGAAGCGGCAGTTTGTTGCATCCTTGCTCGGCGGGCTGCTCCTCGCCAACGGCGTCGCGCACGCGGACACGGCTCCGGTAAAACTGCGGGGCACGATCGAGGCGGTCAACCCGAACGGCTTCGACCTTGCCACCCGCGCGGGCGGCAAGGTGCATGTGACGCTGTTCCCGAAGACGCACTATTCCGCGCTGAGCCAGGGCAGCGTCGCCGACATCAAGCCCAACAGCTTTATCGGTTCGGCGGCCCTGCCGCAGGCCGACGGCACGCTGAAGGCGCTCGAGGTGACGGTGTTCCCGGAGGAGATGCGCGGCACCGGCGAGGGCCAGTTTCCCTGGGACACCGCCCCGTCCTCGTCGATGACCAACGGTGTGGTCGGCACCCTGGCCGGCGGCGACGGGCACACGATGGTGGTGAAGTACGGCGCCGGCGAGGCGAAGATCGTGATTTCCGACGCGACGCCGGTGGTCAAGCTCGAGACGGCCGACAGCGCGGCGGTGGTGGCCGGGGCGAAGGCGTTCGTGGTCGCCATGGCGGGTGCCGACGGCGCGTTCACCGCTTTGTTCGTGGCGGTCGGCAAGGATGGCGTGACGCCGCCCATGTAGCGGCTATCGCCGGCGCGCCATCCGGCAGATCGCGGTCAGCGTCGCGCGCGTGACGGAAGCCTCGGGCACCCCGGTGCGCCGGGTGCGGAGTTCGGCCCGCCACAGCGCATCGGCGGCGGCCTGCAGGGTGGCGCGATCCCAGCTGCCGAGCATCCGGGCATAGGCGTCTTGGGCCGCGAAGAAGATCGGCGGGCGCGCGGCCTTGATCGCGTCACGCGCCGCAACGCCGGCGTCAGTCGCCGTCCAGAGCGCCACCAGTCGCCCGATCAGGCCGGCGGCGGCGCGCAGCAGCGACGTCGCACTCTCGCCGTCCGCCTCGGCGTCGGCCAGCAAGCGGTCGAGCGCCACGGCGTCGCCCGAACAGGCCGCGAGCGCGACCTCGTCCCGCGCCGCCTCGGCCGCATCGGACGACACCGCGCGCACCATCGCGGCCGTAACCCTCGTCTCCGGCGCCGCGAGTAGCGCGGCCTTGGCGATCTCGCCCTCAGCCACGTCCCGCCCCGCCTCGGCCGCATGGTCGAGCAACGCCCGCGCGTCGGCGTCGGCGGTCACCCCGGCGGCGGCCAGCAACTCGGCCACCATGGCTGTCGCGGCCGCCCCCCGAACGGGGTAGCAGGCGATCGCGGCTGCGGTCGCGGCGGCCTCGGCAATCGCGCGGAGCTTCGAGCGGGCCGGCAACGCCGCCGCCTCGACGATCAGGTGTCCCGGACCGGGGCCGGCCAGCACGGCGGCCACCGACGCCGCCGCCGCGTCGGTCGCGTCACGCAGGCGCACCACGCGCACGCCGCCGCCGAACGGCAACTCGGACACCTCGCCGACCGCCCGCGCGTGGTCCGGCGCGGACAGCTCCGTCACATGGAACGGGTCGTCGAGTGATCCGGCGAGGCGGCGTGTCGCGGCGTTGGCGTGGGCGTGAACCGCGCCGGTGTCCTCGCCGTGAAGCAGCAGCACGCGCCAAGCCGCCGGGTTCTCCAGCGTCGCCGCGATCCGGCGGGCGTCGATCTTCACGCAACCCGCCTAGGCGACGGATTTTTGCCGGGCGTAGAAGCTCGCGAGCTGGGTGGTGATCCGGTCGGCCACCGCCTCTGCCAGTCGACGCTCGATCTGCTCACTCTCCAGGTCGGCGGCGAAGTATTGCTCGTTGACGATGTCCAGTCCGTCCAGCACCCGCGCCGAGCCCGAAGTGATCGTGCGCCGGCCGACCGCCAGCGAATACAGCGTGTAGCTCGCGCTGCCGATGTAGCGGTTGCGGGTGATACCGCTGTCCGACCGGATACCAACGCCCTCGGAGATGATCTGATAGGCGCAATACAGTTCGGCCGTCTTGGCGACGCCCAGGCCCGACCCCTCGAACCGCCGCTGCAACGCGAGGCGCAACAGTTGGCCGGAGCGGTTCGGCAGCAGGTCGACGATGATGCCCGCGAGCGATGCCTGGGCTTGACCGGTCGTGCCGCCGCCGTAGGTCGGGTGGAAGCCGCAGCCGCCGAGCAGACCCAGTCCTCCGGCCGCGAGCAAACCGCGACGGGTGATCACCGGGCCACCACCAGATTGACGACCTTGCCCGGCACGTAGACGCGCCGCGCGATGGTCTTGCCCTCGATCGCGCGGGCGACGTTCGGGTCGGCCAGGGCGGTCGCGACCACGCTGGCCTCGTCCGCGTCGGCCGCCACCTCGACCGAGGCGCGCAGCTTGCCCATCACCTGCACCGCGACACGGATCCGGTCGTCGACCAGCAGCGCCGGATCGTAGCTCGGCCACGCCGCGTCAACCACCATCGCGGCGCCGGCGCCGTGCAACGCGACGTGCAGCTCCTCGGCCAAATGCGGCATCATGGGTGCGACCAGGATGGTGGCCGCCGCCGCCGCCTCACGCAACGCGACCGCCGCCGCGGCGCCGTGCTGGCGCTCGGTGTCCTGCAGCGCGTTGGCGAGTTCGTGGATGCGCGCCACCGCCACGTTGAAACCGAATCCGTCCAGCGCCCCGGTCACCGCCGCGATCGCCCGATGGCTGGCGCGCCGCACCGCCATCGCCACCTCGGCGCCCTGTGGCTGGTCGGCCGGGAGTCGAGAGATCGCGGTGACGAGGCGGTGCAGCCGCTGGACGAAACGGGACGCGCCGACCACGCCGTCGTCGCTCCAGGCCATGTCGCGCTCGGGCGGGTTGTCGGACAGGATGAACCAGCGCGCGGTGTCGGCACCGAAGCGGGCGATGATCGCCGCCGGATCGACGGTGTTGCGCTTGGACTTGCTCATCGCCTCGACTCTGCCGACCGTGACCGGCGTGCCGGTGCCGCGCTCAAGGGCACCGTCCGGGTCGCGGTCGACCTCCTCGGGGTACAGCCAGCGGCCGTCGGCGGCGCGGTAGGTCTCGTGGGTGACCATGCCCTGCGTGAACAGGCCGGCGAACGGCTCGTCGACCGTGCCGAGGCCGGTGCGGCGCATCGCACGGGAGAAGAAGCGGGAATACAGCAGGTGCAGGATCGCGTGCTCGATCCCGCCGATATACTGGTCGACCGGCAGCCAGTGCCGCGACGCGTCGAGCGTCACCGGCGTCTTGGCGTGCGGGCTGGCGAACCGGGCGAAGTACCAGCTGCTGTCGACGAACGTGTCGCAGGTGTCGGTCTCTCGCTCCGCCGCCCCGCCGCACGAGGGGCAGGCCACGTGCTTCCACGTCGGGTGGTGGTCGAGCGGGTTGCCCGGCCGGTCGAACGTGACGTCGTCCGGCAGTCGCACCGGCAACTCCGCGTCGGGCACCGGCACGATGCCACAGGCTGGGCAGTGCACCACCGGGATCGGGCAACCCCAGTAGCGTTGCCGGCTGACGCCCCAGTCGCGCAACCGCCAGTTGACCACCGCACGACCGGCGCCGGCCTGCTCCAACGCCGTAATCGCACGCCGCTTGGCCGTCGTGGTGTCGAGGCCGTCGAGGAAGCCGGAGTTGCAGATCACGCCAGCGCCGTCGAGCGCCTGGTCGCCCACCAGCGGCACCAGGCCGTCGACGGGGCGCACCACCGGCAGCACCGGCAGATCGTAGGCGCGGGCAAAGTCGAGGTCGCGCTGGTCGTGCGCGGGGCAGCCGAAGATGGCACCCGTGCCGTAGTCCATCAGCACGAAGTTGGCGATCCAGACCGGGTATGTGGCGCTCGGCAGAAACGGGTGGGCAACCCGCAGGCCGGTGTCGTAGCCGCGCTTCTCGGCCGTCTCGATCGCCGCCTCGCTGGTGCCGAGGCGGCGGCACTCGGCCACGAACGCGGCGGCCGCCAGGTCGCGTGCCGCCGCCTCGGCCGCGACCGGGTGGTCGGGCGACACGGCCAGGAACGACATGCCGAACAGCGTGTCGGGCCGGGTCGTGTACACCTCGATCGGCGCCGCCGCGTCGATGCGGGCGAACGCCAGCCGGGCGCCCTCGCTGCGGCCGATCCAGCGGGCCTGCATCAGCCGCACCCGCTCCGGCCAGCGTGTCATCGTGTCGAGCGAGGCCAGCAGCGCCGGCGCGTCCTCGGTGATCCGCATGAACCACTGGCGCAGCCGGCGCTGCTCGACCAGCGCGCCCGACCGCCAGCCGCGGCCGTCGATCACCTGCTCGTTGGCCAGCACGGTGCCGTCGACCGGGTCCCAGTTGACCGCGCTCTCGCGCCGCTCGACCAGGCCCGCCTGCAGGAACGCCAGGAAGATGCGCTGCTGCTGGCCATAGTATTCGGGGTCGCAAGTGGCGAACTCACGCGACCAGTCGATCGCCAGGCCCATCCGCCGCAGCTCGGCGCGCATGGCGGCAATGTTGGAGCGGGTCCAGATCGCCGGGTGGATGCCGCGCTCCCGGGCGGCATTCTCGGCCGGCAGCCCGAACGCGTCCCAACCCATCGGGTGCAGCACGTCGAAGCCGCACGCCCGCTTGTAGCGCGCCACCACGTCGCCCAGGGTGTAGTTGCGGACGTGGCCCATGTGGATCTTGCCACTCGGGTACGGGAACATCTCCAGTACGTAGTATTTTGGCCGACCGTCGCGCGGCACGTCGGCGACGGTGAAACAGTCTGCCGCGTCCCAGGCCGTCTGCCAGCGTGGCTCGGCTACGGCGGGATCGTAGCGTTCCTCGACGGCGGGCGGCTCGGCGGGCGGCTCGGCGGGCCCGTCCATCAGGAGGCCGCGGATTGCGCCCGCAATTCTCGCGCGCGTGCCAGCACCTTGTCCTCGATCTCGCCGGTGGTGGCCGGGGCCACCGGCGCGTCGACCCACTGGCCGTCTTGCTGGACCTGCCGGAAAATGGACACCCGCAGGCCGTCGGCGCGGAGCTGGCGGTCGAGGATGTAGGCGGTCGCCTTGAACCGTTCGCCGTTGCCGCCGACCGGCTGGTACCAGTCGGTGACGATCACGCCGCCGAGCGGGTCGGCGTTGACCAGCGGCATGAAGGACAGCGTGTCGAGCGCGCCGCGCCAGAGATATGCGTTCACGCCCAGGCCGCCGCTACCGCCATCGCCGCCCGTGTCACCCTTGGTGTGCGCGGTGCTGAATATCGCGCCGCCGGCCGGGTCGATGGTGCCAAAGCCCGGGCCGCGATAGCGCGGGTCGTTGTAGCCGGTGGCCGCCGGCAACGTGGCCCCGCTACAGGCGGCGAGCAACGGGAGAAGCAACAGGGTGACGTGGCGGAGCATCATGCAAACGGGGCCCGAGGTGGCTGGTGACGAGCGGGTGTAGCCGAGCCGTCACGCGCCGCCAACAACTGTCGGCGAGTGCGGAACGAAAGAGGGCGGTGGTCTCCCACCGCCCCCGCCAATCCCGCCCGCCGACGCCGTCCCGATCGACCGATCAGAACTTGAAGGCGCTGCCGATGCCGACACCCTGGGACTGAACCTTATTGTTCTGCGCGCCCGGACGGCTGCTGAGCAGGTCGTAGCCGTTGTTCTTCTGGTGGCCGTAGAGGTATTCGAGGAACACCGACGCGCCCGGAGCCAGCGTGTAGGTGCCGCCCGCCGCGACGCCATAGGCGTGGTTGGTGCCGATCGGCGCGTTGCCGTTCTTGTTCTCGCCGGTGTCGTAAGCGTAGTAGCTGGCGCCGACGATGACCGGGCCGAACGTGTAGCTGCCGCCGACCACATACGCGGTGGTACCCTTGGCACCCTGGGCCACCGGGTTGAAGTCACGGCTGTAAATACCGCTGTCGATGTGACCGTCCAGTTCGAAGCCGGCGTAGGTGACCGCAAGGCCGCCGGCGAGGAACTCGAAGTTGCGGCGGTTTACCAACCCTGTGGCACCGATGCTCTGGCGGACCGTGCCGCCATACGATCCGCCGACGTTCGCCTTGACGCCGAACGGGCCGAAGCTGCCCTGGTAGCGGACCGAGCCATCGACCGTATTGCGGCGGCTGCCAAACTGCGGGTTCTGGTTGCCGCGGGTGACGCGGGCGCCGGTGGGGCCGCCAAAGTCTTGGCCGAAATCGTTCGGCTCGAAGGACGCGCCGAAGTCGAAGCCGGCAAACTGCGGCGATACGTAGACGATCTTGTTGGCCCGGTCGTTGTCGTCGTCGATGTAGTAACCGAGGCCGCTACCGAAAACGCCTGGAAGGTCGCCGTCCCAGCCGCCGGTGTTGAAGTTGGCCGGGTTGCCCGTCTGAAACAATTCAGTCGGCTGCACCGAGGAGCCGAGGATGAGCTTACCGAACTTGTCAGACCCGACGTAGAGGAATTCGCGCTGAACATAGAACGTGGTGGGGGTCAGAGCACTGGGAGAGGTGGATACGACACCGTTCGGCGCGGTGGCTGTGATCTTCTGCTGGACGCCTGAGATGTGCCGAATTTCGACCGATGCGCCGTATTTCAGGCCGTTCGCCAGCACGCCGTCGAACGACGGGAACAGACGGGAATAGGAGCCGATACCGTAGCCGGTGCTCTTGGTGCCGCCACCCGGGGTGCTCTCGTTGCGCACCTTCGCGGTGTCGCTCTCGTTGAACACAAACGCCTCCACGACGGCGTTGAACGTGACGGTGATCGAGCCCGGAGACGGGTTCGGCGCGTTCGGCGTCAGCGTGCCGGCGTTTGCGCCGCCCGCAATCCCGACCGTTGCACCCAAAGCGGCCGTGGTGGCCAGCAGGAGCTTACGCATAGATGTCCTCCTCTAGTCGCCGGTCAGCCCGGCATTTCATCAGGTCCCGCCCTCGCCATCCTCCCGATCCCAAGATGGGACGGGGACGGACGGGAGCGGGCAGCCGGACCTCGAACGGACTATGGTCGGCGCGTTCACTTTCCCGCAACCGTCACATGAGGCTTTCCATGGCAATCGTGGAACAGTGTGTCCCAGCCGCCACGCCAGCGTTTCGATCCAGTTCGGAAACGCGGTCTAACCCTCTCGCAACAAAGCGGAAACTGCGCCGATCGCGGCAACTCGGGCGTATGGCAACCGACCGACCGTCGCGCCGGAGACCCCTCCTAGCGCGCCGGCGCGGCGGCCCAGTCCCTGGGTCGCGCGCAACCAGCCCAGCACCCCCAGGTTCGGTGCGCCGGGATGGCTCCCGGTCGGAAACACCGGTGACAGCAGGATCGTTGCGGCGCCGCCGCGCGCCCCGCGCAGGGCATCGGCCCGGTCGTGCGCCGAGGCTGTCGTCGACCTTACCCAGAGTGGCGCGTGTCGAGGCCGGACCCCGCCTCGAAGGTGGCAGCCCGCCCGCAACGCCGCCGCGAGCCGCCAATCGCCGGCGACCGACAGTCCCAGGCGACGCGCGCGGCAGATCCGCGCCACCACCCGCCCCAGCGCCCGGCGGTCGACCGCCGCATCGTGACGGAACACGACGCCGCACAACCCACGCGGCAACCGGACGACCACGGCGGGCAGATCGGGGTGCGCCGCCAGGTCGGTGAACAGCCAAAGCGGCGGCGGTGCGGAGACGCCCTGCCGCGCCTTGACCCGCCGCGCCCAGGCCACGAGTCTTGCGTCCATGGTAATGTCCTCTCCACCTGCCACGAGCATCGCAGATCGCTTGCTCGCCGTCCGCGCCCGGATCGACGCGGCGGCGCGCGCGGCCGGCCGCGCGCCGTCCGAGGTCACCCTGGTCGCGGTCGCCAAGACCTACCCCGCCGAGGACGTCGCGGCGGCGCTGGCGGCCGGGCAAGTGGCGTTCGGCGAAAACCGCGTCCAGGAGTCGGCCGCCAAATACCCGGCGCTGCGAACCGGTCACCCCGAACTTCGACTGCACCTGATCGGCCAGCTGCAAACCAACAAGGCCGTCGACGCGGTGCGGCTGTGCGACGTGATCGAGAGCGTCGACCGGCCGCGCCTAGCCGACGCGCTGGAGGGCGCGGCGGCGAAGGTCGGGCGGCTGCCGGCGTTGCTGGCGCAGGTCAACATCGGCGACGAACCGCAAAAGGCCGGCATCGGCTGGGACCATGCGGACGATTTCGTCGCCGATCTGGCCGCGCGGTTCGGCGCCGCGATGACCGGCGTCATGGGCATCGCCCCGGCGGACGTCGACCCGCGCCCATACTTCGAGCGGCTGGCCGAGTTGCGCGCGCGCCACGGTCTGGCGGTGCTTTCGATCGGCATGTCGGGTGACTTCGAAGTGGCAATCGCCTGCGGTGCCACCCATGTGAGAATCGGTAGTGCCATCTTCGGTGCTCGCCCCGCGTAGACCTGTGTCTCGGGCGATGGTTGCCGCGAGTTCGCTTGCCGGTCTATCGATCCGCCGCCGCAGGCGATCGGCGGCTGGGTTCAAGGATCGACGTCACATGAACGACCTCGGCGGGGCATCCTCCGCCTCCGTGGCATCACAGCCGGACACGGCCTCGTTCACACCCGACGGGACGGTGGCGGCGGATCACCTGCCCGACGGTGGCTCGGGGCTCGGCGTCGCGCGCCGCTCCGGCGGCCTGCGCGCGGCGGCGGTGCTCGGCGTGCTCGGCGTCGTCTACGGCGACATCGGCACCAGCCCGCTCTACGCGTTCAAGGCGAGCCTGACACATTTCACCGACAACGGGTCATTTGGCTCGTTCGAGGTGCTGGGCATCCTGTCGCTGATCTTCTGGTCGCTGATCCTGATCGTGACCGCCAAGTATGTCCTGCTGGTGATGCGGGCCGACAACCGGGGCGAGGGCGGCATCCTGGCGCTGATGGCGCTGGCGCAGCGGTCGGCGGTGGGGCGAAACGCTCGCCGCGTGCTGCTGACGGTGGGCATCGTCGGCGCCTGCCTGTTCTTCGGCGACGGGGTGATCACGCCGGCAATTTCCGTCTTGTCGGCTGTCGAGGGGCTCGAGGTCAGCAGCCCGCAGCTGGCGCGATATGTGCTGCCCGTCTCGGCGGTCATCATCGTGCTGCTGTTCGCGCTGCAGTGGCGTGGCACCAGCAAGGTTGGCATGGTGTTCGGGCCGGTGATGGTCGCCTGGTTCGCCGTGATCGGCCTGCTCGGCGCGATCCAGGTCGTCCAAAACCCCGCCGTCCTGAGCGCACTGTCGCCGGTGCACGCCGTCATGCTGTGCGCGCACTACAAGGTGTTGGCGTTCGTGGCCCTGGGGTCGGTCGTCTTGGCGGTGACCGGGGCCGAGGCGCTGTACGCCGACATGGGGCATTTCGGCGCGCTGCCGATCCGCGCCGCTTGGCTCGCGTTCGTGCTGCCGGCGCTGGTGCTGAACTACTTCGGCCAGGGTGCCCTGGTGCTGTCTTCACCGGCGGCGATCAGCAACCCGTTCTACTTGATGGCCCCCGACACCTTTCAGCTGCCGCTGGTGATCCTGGCGACGCTGGCGACCGTGATCGCCAGCCAGGCGCTGATCTCCGGCGCGTATTCGGTGGCGCGCCAGTGCATGCAGCTCGGCTTCCTGCCGCGCATGACGGTGACCCACACCTCGGCGACCGAGGAGGGCCAGATCTACGTGCCCAAGATCAACTGGGCGCTGATGCTGGGCGTGGTCGTCCTGGTGTTCGCCTTCCGCACCAGCGACAACCTCGCCGCCGCGTACGGGATCGCGGTCACCGGCACGTTCATGTGCACCTGCGTGCTGGCGATGGTGGTGTTTAGGCGGCAGTACCAGTGGAGTCGGGCGCTCTCGATCGCGGTGTGGGGCGGGTTCTTCGCGATCGACTCGGTGTTTTTCGCGGCCAACGCGCTGAAAATCCCGGAGGGCGGCTGGGTGCCGCTGGTGCTTGGCTTGGTCCTGCTGGCGGCGATGACGTCGTGGAAGCGCGGGCGCGACCTGCTGTTCGACCGCTGGAAGCAGGACAGCCTGCTGCTGTCGAGCTTCATCGCCCGGCTGCCACAGTCGCGCACGGTGCGGGTGCCCGGCATGGGCATCTTCCCGACCGGCAACCCCGACTACGTGCCGGCGGCGTTGCTGCACAACCTCAAGCACAATAAGATCCTTCACGACCGCGTGCTGTTCGTGACGCTGGCCAACCTCGACATCCCCGAGCTCGACGAGCGCTCGCGCATGCAGGTGACCGAGCTGGCGCCCAACATCCACCGGGTCATCCTCAGCTACGGCTTCATGGAGAGCCCGAACCTGCCGCGCGACTTGGTGGGGTTGCGCGACAAGGGCATCGCGTTCGACCCGATGCAGGCGAGCTACTTCCTGGGGCGCGAGACGATCGTGCCGGCGATGGTGCCGCGCCTGTCGGTGTGGCGGCTGTGGCTGTTCCTGCTGATGGCGCGCAACGCGATCTCAGCCCCGGAATATTTCCGCATTCCAAGCGATCGAGTAGTAGAGCTGGGCGTGCGGGTGGCGATCTGAGGGGGTGCTGCGGTGTTTGCGATCACGATGGTTCTGGCGAATGCGCCGGGTAAACCGGACGGCGACGTGTCCGACCGTGTCGTGATCCAGGCGGCGCTGACCCTGCAAACCATCCTGGATGACGCCGCCCATGACGACGCCGGCGGCAGCTGGCCCGCCGAACGGACCCGCGCGGATGGCACGACACGGGCGTTGGAACTGGTGCGGCTCGACGGCGAGTGGTCGATGCGGAGCACGCGCGGCGAGGACGAGCCGTTGTGGCGGGTGGAGGCTCGATCGATCAGGCCGGGCGAATACGTAACGCTGCATCGGCCGGACGGCGACAGCCTGATGTACCGTGTAGTCGGGGTGGACGAGGTCCGCGACCAAGCCGATGTGATATCGGCCTAGTCGCGTGCCCGGGGCGGGCCGTCAGACCGTTCGGCGGCCGAACAACGCGTGATAGATGACCAGCACGATGATGGCGCCGACGATGGCGACCAACATGCTGTAGATGTTGAAGCCGGTGACGCCGGCCGCGCCGAACGCGTTGAAGATGTAGCCGCCGACGATGGCGCCGACGATGCCCAGGATGATGTCGATGAAGAAGCCCTGGCCCTCGCGGTTGACGATCTTGCTGCCGATGAAGCCGGCCACGAGACCGAGGACGATCCAACCGATCCAGTTCATATGAAACCTCCGCGCGGCATGATTGCCGGATGCGAACGCAACGCGAAAAACGGCCCGATGTTTCCGC
>JAABUX010002092.1_pt1 | contig 28781 bp, 22 predicted proteins | sample 5561851 | NCBI WGS metagenome assembly JAABUX01 (sample SAMN10711883, study PRJNA513361) | rock metagenome | isolation source: Antarctica rocks | place: Antarctica: Victoria Land, Richard Nunatak red sandstone | collected 2016-01-03 | reverse complement strand
CCAGAAAGCTAACTAGAAAGCTAATATTTACCTTTCTAGTTAGCTTTCTAGTTATAGCATTCTATATAGTAATAATTCTAGAATATTTTTAGGAAATCCTACTATTAGTAAGTATATAATATAATATTTTTTAAGAATATTCTAGAATTATTACTATATAGAATACTATAACTAGAAAGCTAACTAGAAAGGTAAATATTAGCTTTCTAGTTATCTTTCTAGTTATAACTTTCTAGATAGTAAAGATTTTTAGAATATTTTTTTAAAAAATACTACGTTATACACTTACTAATTATAGGATATCCTAAAAATATCCTATCCTATAAAGTAGTCCTATGAAAATCCTATCCCGTAGGATTATCCTATAAAAACCTATACTATACTATAGTATAGCTAGCGAGACTAATATCCTATACTATCCTATATCTTTCTAGCTAGTAAACCTAATTTATTTAGAAAAGATGTAATACTTATTAATAAGGGGCCTACCTAGCTATTCTAGTAAAATATAAGGTTATAAAGGTTTCTAATAGTTCTTATTTAAGATTTACTTATAATATAATTATATAGTAACTACCTATTTAATTTATATTAGTATATACTCTAGTATATCTTTAAAATAATACTAAGTACTAATAGAAGTTACTATATAATTCTATTTAAGGTTACTATTACTATAGTATAGGATAGATCTATCTAAGGGGGAGTATTAGAAATTAAGGTAGTTAGCCCTACTATACTAGTGGCTTAGTAATAGAAATACTAATTATTTTTGTAACACCTATATTCTTACTTCCTCAAAGTATTATTTACATAGCTTATTATCACGTTGTTCAACAAACTCCTCAATACCCTTTTCATCTGTTCCTTTCATCATGCCTCAACCAAGAAAGCGTATGCGAGCTTGCAAGCAAGCCCCGAAAGCTCCTTAGCAACCTGAACCATGGGAGCATTTTACCAGCGAATTTGCAGCGGTGATAGGCCAGCAAGTGACTCAGAAACGCGGCGCCCCTACTCATCCTAATTTTGCGGCCGCACCTCACCCTTGGACCGGAGCCCGACTCAGATGGCGAGCCAAGCTGGACGCTTTCCGATGATGATGATCCTTCTGATGAGGGCGAGGATCTAGTCCAAGAGAGGAATGATGAGTGCATAGATGACGATGGGCTGAGAAAGGAAGAGAATATTGGACTTGGCGCAATTGAGGACTCTGAGGAGGTGCAAGAGATCAGTCTTGAAGGGCTTCCAGATATCACTCGCCTACAGTACGAGTCACTCAAAGGACCTCATCATGGGAGGAAAGTCAATCTACCTGCAGGATTCGGCCTAGGCCAGCGTGTGGCTCCGCCCCAACGATGTATGGATACCTCTTGCCAAGGGGGACTTTCTACAAATTGTTGCCAGGTTCATGAAGATGACGGGGTGTCGGTAGAGGATCGATGGGACCTTCTATACCTGTTGTTCTCCTTATGCTTCCCTTGCGCGCTCTCTGAACTTATGGCCATCAACACTAATAGCTACGCGGCCCTCAAAGGAGCCGGTGAGGGAAGACCTTGGAAAAAGGCCTCTGCGCCAGAGCTAATGATTTGGATCGGTCAAATCATATACATGTCAGTCGTACGATTGAGACGTTCAAATAACTTCTGGCCTAGCAACGGTGAATGGCCAAAGCACTGCATCATGAGATTCAGAGGTTACCAGAAGAAAGTAAGTCATATTCCAGATACGAAGGAGGATGAGGCCAATTTGTGATTCTGGGTTGACTGCGCAAGCTTTGCGAGGTGCGTAGACCTGGGAAGACTCACAAGCTTCTGAGGACTGACCGAAGCGCCATAGGCGAGGATACTTGATTGACGTCCAAAGAGCAGTATGGTTGTATAGTAGAATTTACCAACATGAGAAAGTCTCCTCACCTGAGGTCCGACATGTCCGTTGGGCTCTGCGAGGGAGAGTCTTCGACCAGATCAGGAGCTGAGCCTCGGTGGATCTATTCGAAGATGGGCTTTTGGTTGCAGTAAAGATGAGCTCCCTAGAACTGTGTTCGCCACGGCATTCTCTTCGTCATCTCCATACCGTACGTCCATGATCTGCGAGCTCTGGCCTACGGAAAAATTAATTGCATTGCCTTTAAAACTGCCAAACACAACAATATTTCCCCACCCCGATGCTTCAATTTCGCATTTAGCATCGTCTACTTCATCCCTTGGTGTGACCATTTGCTTGCCATTGGCGTTGACGCAGTACGTTTCCGTTTAATGGCTTGTCAATTTTATATTGTTGTGAGATTAATGATTTCAAAGCATTTGTGATAGCTGCCGTGCTCTTCTCAACGCCTCGCAGTATTGGGTCCGTCCTGGGGAAGATCTACCGTTGCCCTAGGGTCGAAAGTACTAAACTTTATAATTTTAAATTTCAGGGATATCTGACCGGCTTTTCTGCACCGCAAGACGTCACCATTTCTTGAGCATCCAAAATAGGCATCCACCACAATTCATCACAGGGGAGGACTGGTAAATTCATGCATTGCTCATTGAGATCAGCGCCTCACTGCTATTAATCGCTGAGCCAACAAATACGACTACGATGATTCCTCCATCCAGCCCTAGCGTCGTCACAAGCAGTAATGCGTCTCTTAGAGTGGCTCAGCGTAGCGAAGGGACGTCGTTGGATGATTCATCACATAGGAGATGTATGGGTGTTGGTAACATCGACCGAAACTCGCTAGAAGGAAGCCACTCATCACCGCCTCACAATAATGGTTTTGGGAAAGATGGAATTCAAGTCCGCCGTCTTCTGCGATTATTGACACACGGCTTGACTCGACAATCAGACTTCTGGGGTAGAGTTTGTTTGGGTTGGCTTAATTGCAGTAATATCTTAGGCTTGGGTCTCGGGTCGGGTTGGCGTATCCGAAGTGTGATGCGAGGGTTTCTAGCTTTGACAGGGACGTCTCTCGGTTCAACAGAACCTTGATCAATTAAACCTGACAGACGAGGGTCCTCCTCAGCAAAAAGGCAGATATTGCTGGGAGTCATAGTGTACGAGTGTATGCGTCCATCGTTGTTATGGCCGAAGCCCTTGGTGGAAGAGCATGATGGAGATCGGGAGCGTAAATTCTGAGAGAATAAAGCGTCCTCGTTAGGCATAGGGACTTTGTACTCATCGGACGTAGTCTCTGGTGTAGCCCCCAGCTGTTGTTATGTGTCGAGGTCCGAGGATTTGACTGCTAGGAGAGGGACGTGAGGCTGAAGACGTCCGGATCAGGAAGCTGATCAACTACGGAAGTTATTCTGTCGTGGTCGACTCGACGAAAGTCATTCTACAAATTGACCGTGTACTTTTAGGCCTTCCATTTATCTTGCCGTCTTCATTAATAAAGCTAAAATATTAAATAAGATAGCGGTAGAAGGAAGTGTCTTAACTGTCGATTATAACGTAGTAATCGAACATCTTCACCATTTGATAGTCATGTGAGATGAAAAAGCTGAGGATCTTTTGCTGGAGAAGCTTGTGTCGAATGAGGGTCCGAAGATAGACTTCAGGATAAGTATAAAGTTGAATAGTTGCGTGGAGGTGTGGAGGTATAGGGGTATAGAGGTATGGATGTGCGGAGATTAGAGGTGTGGAGGTCTGGTGTGGTGGTGAGGAGATATGGTTATGTATTGGTCTAGGAAGGTGAGGGGAGATAAGGCAGGGGGGCTTCAGGTGACGTTGATGGGAGGGCGTGGCGTAAGGTGCTTGGTTGGGAGGACGTGCTGTCGCTGTCGCTGTCATGTTTCAGGTTTGTCGGGTTAGTGTCACTATTTTGATCTGTGTTTCACTGTGGGACCGACTCACTCATCACTTACCTAATACAATTGCTGTTGACGATTTCTTGACCTGGTATTGATAGAGGGGTATCGAATGATAGCGCTACAATTGGTTCATGCATGCAAAATCTTATTAACATCAGCTCGTAGCCTGTAAATTTCTTGACTGTTAGTGTGTGAGTGGATATGCCGCCATTATTCGATATGAAGCCTCTAGATTCCACAGCTTTCAATGCGATGGTTGAAGGTTCACCAGCCTGCAGGTCCCGCGAGTCTCAGTGTCCACTTGGAAGTCCAGTGAGCGCCTTCATTCGATGTTCTCAACGTCCGCAAGAAAAGCGGATCTATCGAATGCTGCGAATCGACTGTGCTCCACCGCTTCGTTGCTCTATGAGCCTGATTCATACTCTTCAGCTGCTATTTTCTTTGCCGATTGATCTTGCAGTGCACAAGTCTTCAACGGAACTCGTGCTGCCCAACTCTTAGCCTTTGCCACAATTCTATGTTGAAGCCCCATGTATGCAGCCTCAATGTCCCATGCCAATGGATCTGAAAAGAGCTGTCCGAACTGCGATAGATTGCTCCAAACCATATCATCGATGACCCTTGTAGTACCAGCGGACCTTTACAGCATCTTTCAACAGAACGTCTTGAGCCTTCCCCCTTCTGCAGACTTCGCGCTGGTAGGGTGTCTTGAACGGATATCGAGGACTTTCAAAGGACCAGTCCACGCGTTCGACAGGGTGCTTATCGAGTTCTTCCCTGTCCTGAGATTGGGTTAGAACATGCTTAATGGCACACCGGACTAAACTTACAAAATCCCGGAGATACTGCTCGTAGCTGATAACAACGTACTGCCAGGGAAGATTCCACAATTTGATATAGCCTTTGCGATCATGTAGAGAGATTGCCGGCGTTCCACCACTTCGAGTCACTGGACGCCGTAGGGCTACTCGTGGATTGGCCTTGCTCTTCTGCACCCTGAAGATAATAGACTGCAACTCTGGCGAAGGATCTCGATAGGGTCTTGCAATTCTAAGATGAGGTGGAGTACGCGGAGGTGAGAGTGGTTGTTTGCGTGCATCTCGTTTCGCTTGGTACGATGAACACCAGGCGGGGTACCTTCGCTGTTTCGGTGAGGGTAAGGTATCCATGTATCTGTCATCTTCCGACCAATCCTCTGATGTGACCGAGCCAGTTTGATGCCACTGGCGGTCGCATTCTTCAGCATCATCGCGCTCGCTTTGCGTAGGGTTCCTCCGCTTCCGCTTCAACTGAAATAGTGCCTTCCAATCACATAGCTCATCTATGGTCAAAGGCCGGGGACAGTCATCAGTCGCACGAGGTATTCTTGGTAGGCGAGATGAATCATCTTCCTCTTTGCGTTGATCGGTAGCAATTGCCTGATCTTCGACTCGAGGAATGCGTGGAGGGGGGGCAGAGGAGTCAGCTTGCTTAGCTTGTGGAAAGCTTTGTGATATGTCCATTGCGGTCGAGTGGAATGGAAGAGAGAGTGACAGTATAGCACATGAGCTTGAAGTAAGAGTTTTGTGGGAGCATTGGTGTTGATGTGGTGATAGAGTATGCGGAGGGAGCAACTCCTACGTAGGACAATGACTAAGCCATAGCTTACGGGCCCTAACCCTAACTATATCTCTTAACCTTCGCAATTGAAAATGCCATTGTTGATCACTTTGACAATGGAGAATGATAAAAGTTACAAGTGAAGCATAATCTAAGAGGCTGAACTCACTCCTACTATCTCCTGGCCTATGAGTCCTGGATGTTTCAATCGTGCATCCTTCTACTCTACATCTGTGCATCACTCAGACATACATGTACCTCCACGGCAAGGTGTTGACTATACACTGTCAATCATAGTGCTTTGACTCTTTCCTTCTCTTCATTCAGTCTGTTTGTCTTGAAGTGTTCATCTTCTATCCACGACACTACCTTCCGTAGTATCAATTATCTACTGGATCTCTACCGAGACCAACTGGCATCGGTGTCCTCACTCTTCGGCTTGCAGTTTCATTTCCATCACTACTACTCTCTGATCTCTATATTATCAACTTCCTCTCCTTAAGCCTCATCTAAGCCTCCTCCCAGACGCTCGCCCAATTGTGCTCCGGTAAGGCCAACACTAGAATCAGCGAAATCACAATTTCGAAAGTGAATCTTCGAGACTATAACATCACATCGAAACGACGGCAACAACTTGGCTACGGATGATGACAATGACCATCCAACATTTCTCAAAGGACTGCTTGAGGATCCCCTTCCACGAAAAGTAAGAGAAGATTGATTTTGGATTGTAATACTAGGTTAAATAAAGGACCTTGATCCTTAATATACAACTCTAAAGTATCTCATTGTGATACTAGACTATATAAAGGACCTTGATCCTTGATATATAACTCTAGAATATCTCATTAGCCATCTCTCTCTCTCTTGCGTCACAGTACTAGCTATCATCAACCCAACATCAAAGTACTGATCAGGTATCCCTTGCCTGAGCGCGTGAAAGCGCGCGCAGGAAGACAGAGACGAACTGCCACGAGTAGATGAGACTCTCGTATATATCCGCCGGGAGCTCACATATACGGGCTGCAAGGCGGCTGTTGACGGCAGAGTGGATCAAAGGCGTAATGCATGGTCCCGCGAGAATGGCGACGATGAAGGCGTCGTTGACGTCCATGTGGAGGGCGAATCGGAGGTAGATTTGGAAGAGTGTGAGGATGTACATTGCGAGCTGGCTTGTCAATGGGGTGGGGGATGTGAGGGAGATGTGGATGCTGGCGAAGAGGATGATGATGGGATCGTATAAATAGGGGGAGAGTGGGAGGAGGAGGCCAGAGAGTATGTATGCGGCTGATGTTATTAGGAGGGAGTGGAATAGGTATTGACGGTTGAAATACATGGTATCGCTTGTGATGGGGTGTTTTGTGTGGGTGGGGTTTATGTGGGTGTGTTTTTGGTATGAGGAGTGGAGATGGCTGTGGATAGTAACTTCATATAGAGGTTATGTGCCGCATTGTGCGTTGGTTCCACAAGGGATTTATTGTCTTTCATTGGCATGAGACAGTGCGTTGTCTAACTCTTTCTGATTGAATGAATGGTAGTGTACTTATGCTGCTTTTGTTATTTTAGGTATTCGGTCTCTCATTAATTGAACGAGAAATTATTGGGTTATTTATATCTGGAAAAGCAATATCATGAATTAAGGGCGAAATGGCGAAGCAGCCTCGCTTTCTTTGAGGGCGTCTCGAGAGTTATACCTGACCGATTGCTTTGTTTATCGCAGCCTTCAGTACCGGAAGAAGATTAGTATCTCACAACCCTTTGTACGTTTTGCTTACCTCGCGCCCTTGAAATCTTTCCTCGTTCTATCTATTCACTATAGTTGTGATAATTAAGTACACCTGACTATTGCTTTAAAGGCGTAGTTCCGTAATTTCGAAGCAACGTTATATAAGCAACAAAATTATCTAAAATGGAAGCCATTCGAATTGCTATATGCAAGATTGCTCGATGCAATATTCCACCGGCCCCAGCCCCACCGCCTATACCAGTGACCCATATTTACTGGTGCGTTGGATCGGTATGTGCAAGTGCCAACATCATCGACTCTCCTAGGCTGAACACATTAACCGTCGTAAAACTGGAATATATTCAATTGCTGCAGACGGAAATCCTGACTGTTTTCAGCTTGATCATAATTCTGCTTGCGTTTCTAGCCGTACTGGCGGTCAGCAATTCATTTCGGATCCATCAGCTATCGGGACGCCGAGCGGGCAAGAACTTACTGAACATGATACTACTAGGTCTTCGAAAGAGGATTGCAGATGCTGCTTCGTCCTGTGTGTCGACATGCATGTCCGACTGTACATTGATATACGCATCGGCGGTCAGCAATTTTATTCAGAGTCATCTCCGATCGGCATACCAAGCAATCAAGGACTCTCTCCGCCGCCACTATCAATCTATTCGTGGATTGCCTTACAATAACCCCAGCGCATTAGAATCAAGAGAGGATAAAGAGATCCACCGCAACGGTGACGAGTTGGAAGTTCCCTCTCGACAGTCTCCCACTAAATCTGCTGGCAGCTTCGAAGCTCGTCTCATCATGGCCAAGGCAGCTGCCTTTGTATCAAGTAACTTGGCAGGAAACGGTATACCTCAGGTATCGTCGTCCACGTCGAACAAACGGGAAGTGATCAGCGATAACACTGATCAAAAGGTCAAAACACCGAAACAAGACGCCCCATCCGAACATGATCCTAGCACATATAGCGAGGTGCCAGAGGATCGTGCGAATCAGGACCAAAGGTCAATTGACCCTGAAACTCTTCTCCCAGAACGTCTCCCAGTCCCAATCTTCCCAGAACCTGCTCCAACCACAACAGCAGACCCCACGTCCGACCCGACTGACCGAGATACCGCGGCATCAGATACACATACCGACGACGAGGCTGCTGTAGCTCTTAAGCATCGATGCGAACGGGCCCACAAGATGATGGCAAAGGGCCTGAAACCATCTCGAAGAGATCTCAAAGCTCTCAAGCAGATGGGACGGGCCACTCAGACGAGTAGTGGTCAGCTGCGATGATGGAGTCCTATGTCAGGGCTAGGATTTTGTTCAAGACGTTGATGGAGCGAGCATTGCTAGATGATTTCCTTGATGGGGTCGTTGCGGCGCTATCGTCTTTGTGTGTTTTTGTCCTTGAGGTGTGACTTGGCGTGAGAGGCGAGTGTAGAGACGTTGCTACGCTCCTCCCTGATAGGAGAGTTGAGTCGTAGTAGCATATATATAGAGAGAATGAGAATATCGAATATCATTCTCATAAGGTACAGAATTCATGCGACGGGTTTGAGTAGCGTTGGAGGGTTAACTCCGGCTAAAAGTACTCTATAATCTACGATATGAATGACGCTTGCCGGTAGGGAACTTTAAGAAGGGGACTTTTTACTTCTATATTACGTCTCAAGGCACGTCTCAAGGCTTAACCTTCTATCGATTCCTCGAAGCTTCTTCTCTCCCTCTTCCCCTCCTCCGCATCATCATCATCCCCCTTCTCCTCTCCCTTCGACTTCTCCTTGTGCATAAAAACCTCTGGACCCCACTCCACCATCAATCTCGCCTGCCGATCCCGAACCTCCGGTTTCGTCCGCAGATGCAACGCCAGTATCGTCATCGCCATGCCAAAAACTGAGTATACAAGACAGACGACGACGAGATAGAAGAACGGCGCCTTGGGTACCTTGGTCGCGTTCACCGTCCATCGAAAGCGCTGCTTGGTCGTGCTTTCGAGCGAGAAGGCTCCAGATGCCAGGGCCATACCGGTCTGACTGAAGGCTTTGGCCATGGTGTGGGCAATGGAGTCGTTGGTGGCTAAGGCGGCGAGGGAGGCGGCTTGGTAGAGGTGGTATTGGCCGAAACCGACTTGGAGCGGAGCTTTGATGATGGAGGCTTTTTGGGGTGAGCTTTTTGTGGCGTTGAAGGAGTAGAAGGAGCCGTTGACGAGGGAGAAGGTGATGTCATAGATGGTGGCGTCGCAGCGTAGGGCGAAGGCTGTGAAGTCGCGCCCGCCGTCGACTAGGGAGTTATTTCCTAGGATGCCTTCGGGGAGAGTGCTTTGTGCGCGGAGGTCGGGGAGGTTGATGCTATTTACGGCAGTGGCGACGGAGAAGTGGAAGGGGTTAGATTGGGCTTGGACGGGGACGTTGCGTGAGGTTCCGTTGATGGGTTCGTAGAAGCTCATGTTCCAGCCTTGAGCGCGCTCGTGGCCTGTTGAGGGCGTTTGACCGAGGTCGCCGGAGAAGTCGTCGTAGCAGTGGAAGGGGATTGAGATGTTGTTGTTGTTGTAGTTGTTATTGGAACTGGCATTTATAGAGTGGACGTTGCATTCCTTGGTTTGAAAGAAGCACTGTGTGACCATGGACGTGGTTTCTGCTACATAGTCGATACCGAATGCATCATTGTTTCCCGTCAGGTCTTCCTCGGCTGCGGCTCCCACGTAGAACAACAGTGAATGGTCGAGGCCGTCGGCGTTGACATATGTCACGACCTGAAACGGAGTTCCTTTGCCCCCATTCTCAGCCTGAATCAGGGAAGAGAAATTGAGGCCGTTGAAATCCGAAGATAGTTGACTGATCCCGGTGCCAAGTGTTTGGTATGTCTCGTTTGGGTAGGCGACGTTGGTGAAGCCATTTGTCATCTTGAGCGAACAGGGCAAAGGTGCGTCCGAGACATTGACTGGTAGAGCGGCTGACATTGTCGCGTTGCAACTGTCTGCCACTAGAAAGCCTGCATAAGATCCAAGGATTGAATTTGCAATCTGGCGAGGATTTAACACGATGGGGTCATCGTAGTGCGTTACCCGCACAGATTGCGTAGTAGCGTGGAGCCAGTTGTCTGAGATCTATAAATAGTGCGTCGATCGCGATATGGGGCTGAACTTACCACCTACGATGACCAGTACCCTTAGCAGTGGGTCAGCATGAGATTGGGAGACACTCGGATTCGTCGCTTACGTGAATAAAGTCGCTATAAACAAGCCTAAGCCAGCAACATCCACCACACGCAGATACGGAGCTCTTCTGCGAGCACCAGTATATCTTTTGGTCTTGTGACCAAACCACAGCCACATTCCCACAGCTGTGCCTCGCATGATTTCGCGCAGCAGCGAGGATTGTGCAGCGGAGTCTCCAGGATCTTTCAACGATTGTTGCAGGCTCTCGCGAGCAACAGCGTAGGAGAAGAGCACCATGAACGGCGCAACCACAATCGTCGCGATGTTGCTTGCCCAGCTTCCCGCCAACAGGAAAGAGCCAGGAGACACTGTGGTATAGAAGGCGTCCAAGGGTGGGTGATTGAAGAAGGGAAGCTCCGGAATCTCGACATAGTCGGCAGGTCGCTCGCGATCATTCAGGAAAACAAAAGCCAACAACACCACGGCTATGACCAGCAATGGAAGCGACACCACAGCGAATGCAAGGAACAGGTCGCGTTTTCGATTCAGACGAGGAACGCTTATCTGCGGCGTAGTGTTGGCATTCTGTGGTCGTCGTTGAGTGTTTTGCAAGGGTTTGAGAACTCCATGAAACGCCATGACTGAAACCAACTGAATCAGGAGTCAGGCATCCCCCGAAGAGAAGACCAGGACTGTATCCTAGCAATATAATGTATATGTTGTATTCTAGCGCACTTTTCCTCCGAAATTCGTGTGAATTGCGCTGACCGCATAACTAGCGGGTGCCAATCAATTCTAGCACACTCCGTAGAATAGGGGCTAATATGTACGGACTGCGGCTGACGTGCATATCATTGGATGACAGGGCTGGCCTTGTCAAGTGCCACTCAACTAAGCTATGTGCTTAGGTGCATGTAGCTAACATTATATGTGCAACGTATCTGCGATGTCAGCACATCGCGGATCCGGTTCGTGAGATGATCATGGTCGCAACGAAGGTGCCGATGGCTTGCGCAGTATGTTGTAGTCTCCTCCTTCGAGCCACTTCGTAGCAGAGGAAGGGAGTGTATCAGCATGTTGCTTGTGAGACGTTGTGATTTGTCGCCCACGCGGTCAAGGTATCAAGAACGGCGACAAAATATGGTTATGTTGTATCTGTCGCAATGGAAGCTTAGCGCCAAAGACGATTACGTAATCTATTCTAGTCGAGATCGTGATTACGTGATCCATATAGATGCGGGCTCCTTCCGCGCACACTAGTCTCGACTTGTGGGGTTTGTTTACATTTTACAACATCTATCCTCACCATGACACTTTCTCGCTATCAGTCGTGTCATGAGTTCGTGGATGTTACATATGGGTGGACATTGCGTGCTTGGGTCTTCAATTAACATCTTAACCTGCATTCTACCTCATCCGTCTTCGTCACAGTGTACTCCATGACAAACCTTCCCCACCAGCTCCAAGACGACGTGAGCAGTCCGTCAAGCAGCATTCCTGTCTGGCTCGATGCCCATCCGGACCTCCCTCATCAATACGAATTCACGGACACAACAGCTTCGGAGACCACACCTGCATATACGAAGAAGAACGGACACGTTACTGAAGTGAATCAGCCTAGAAGAGCTAGCTCTACATCGGGTCACAAGCGTCGGGAGCTGGAGAGCAATTCAAGAGAAGGTTCTCGCTCAAAAGGAAGAAAGCGTCGCCCGCTTGGGGCTATCATTGCCAATTCAATGGCCCCAGACGATGTCCAGGGTGAACATTGGCTGCGAAAGAAGCAGGGCTCTGATATACAGCCACCTCAGCAGCGTTCGTCTCGCAGACGCCCGAAAGACCGAGTCTATGAATCGCCCCACCGGACTCGATCGTCCCAAGCCTTAAAGATCAGGGATGATGACGATAGTGATACTGATGAGGATGAAATTCATGACGAAGATCCTACACCGAAGGCATTATCCTGGGGCAGCGTACCCGTGCTACCGCCGCCAGGATCCGATACTAGCTCTCTGCACTCATCAAAACCTGGACATCATGCCCGTTCCAACTCGCCAAGCAAGCGCGGCGATTTGCAGCTATCGTCCATAAAAGTGAGGATTCTTGAGGGCATGCCAACTCCAACCGATGGAAATACCCTTTGGCGTGATTTGCGGCGGATCGGCAAAGGATTTCAGGTTCTACCATTGGCCTTGAAGGAGAAGTCGATACAGGAGCTGGAGGATGATCCCGACGACGCAGATCGATACTTCGATCCAAATGCCAAAGGCAAAGGCGAAAAAGTTGGCCATAACGGTCTCAACTACGAGGAAACCTGGGGGAGGGTTATTGAGATACACGGAGCTGCGCTGGACTGCCGAAACAAGGCCCTAGCAGAGCCCGGATGGAATAGCGAGGTGCACTCAAGCCTACTTAATCTGGCCCTGCGCGGGGAGTGCAGATCAAAGGGTATCTGGTACCGCGATGTGACAACAGCACGAATCAGGGACAAATCGCTATTAGACCTTAACCAGCAGTCAAAGATAGTAGACTACGCTCTAGTAATAGAACACGATTTCGAGACGGAGGGTAGGCTTCAAGATATGATGGTAGCAAAAGGAATGACGAGCCTCAACCATATAGACTCCGAATACCTACGTTTCGTTCCTATTAGTGTTAGTATGGAGACGAAACGTGCGGCCATCGACGAGGACAAGGCAGAGGTCCAAGTCTGTACGTGGATCAAGGCGCATTATGCGAAGCTGAAGCAACTGGCACCCAACGCCGCAAGCATGCCCGTGCTCCCCATCATCATCGCCCAGGGCCACCACTGGACATTCATGCTCGCCGATATGGCCGCGTCTGACCAGGTGATCATACACCGCGATCTGTCTTTGGGCGCGACGAATACTATAATCGGTATCTACCAGCTCTTGCATGTGGTGAGGAGATTAGCTAGGTGGACTCACGAGGTGTATGAGCCGTGGTTTATGAAAGAGGTTTTGCAACCTGGCCCTGTTACTGCTTGAAGAGGCGGGGAAGTGAGAACACAGGGCCGTTGAGAGCTTTAGTCCACCTCCTTGGGCCTGTTTTATGTCTTGGGGCGTTTCATCATAGCACCTATATTAGTTTGTCCGGGAAATAGATTGCTGTAAATAGATATAGCTTAGAGTTAGACCTCTATATACCTCGCTATATATCCTGCCACTTCTATTGATTCTTATTTCTGATATTGAAATAGACTTTAGTTTTATAAGTATTTGGGATAGCGTTTATATCTCTAACTAAGTCATAATTCTATGAACTTACTATACTAGGGGTATTCGCTGTAAACACCTTCCTTGCGCCTACCTCAAGACTTTAGCCCCTTTATTCTACACCCTAACCGCCATGCTATTCGCTAGTCCGAAGTCATCAGCGACACCGTTTTGCAGGTACCGCATGACGGTTTCCTCAAACCACCTCCTGTACTCGTTCCTACCCCACTCGATCAAGACATTGAGATAATAAAGGATGCGCCAGATGCCACTGATGCCAGAGGTACTACCCATAAAGTAGGGTCCAAGCATGATCTGAAAGAACGGCATGTTAGCGACGAAGCGAGTAGGTACCTGTGGTGTGATCTGATAGACCTACCAGGTTCTTGTTGCTTTCGAAGAACACGTAACAGTCCCATTTGTGCCCGTTGATGGCGATCGCAGGCATCGGCATGTGAGTGGCCCAGCCATGGTGCAGCATCTTGCGCAGTCCACCGAGGGCCCAGATGGCCAGTTGCACCTCCGGGTCACGATTGGATTGCGTTTTCTTCAATTCCATGTGAAGGAAGAGGGGGCAATGGGATATGTAGCCTAGGCATTGATTCAGGGTTTGTTCGTTGGGTCGCAAAGTGGCGAAGCCGGCGGCGATGGCGCCTCGTTGCTCCACGGACAGGATTAATGTCAGGCCGTAATCGACCATCTTTCCGACTGTTTCTCCGTCGTCTGTCGTTGTTTTCGCGCTGCAGGATGGCTGTCCCGCCGATACCGTTGCTCTCAACGTGCTCCCATTTGGCAGGGTGGGGCGCATCTCTTCAGGCTCGATGGAGCATTTCTCCCTGTCGCAGGTGTTAGCAATGCCGACTTGATGATTTCGCCTTGGTATGATACCCACATGTTGAGGGTGCGGAACCTCTGTCCATTCGGTCCGTTCTCCAACTCTCCAAGCAGCCTCTGCATCAATATACCCCACTGACCCTCATGTGCGTCGGACTTGTGGTTGAAAGCAGCATCATCAAATACCTGATGAACTCGCTCCTTCAGGATTGAGAGACGTGCCTTGGGATACGGGCATTCACGGTCGGGAGGCTGGTAGTCAAAATCTTCTGGGCTTGTCCTCGATTGGCGGGGAGTATCAGCTGACGCAACGTATGAAGACTGTTAACTGTCAGCAAGGCATCTGAGATGGAGCAAAAGGGCGGTACTTTCCTGTAGAGCCCTAGGGATCACACCTGGAGGAATTGACGTAATATTTTTCAAAAGACGAATCACTTCGGTAGGGACCTGACATTGTTGTTTGGCCTCCGTATCCGTCATTTGCCTCACACTGGGGGAGCACGTCTCGAGAGTCTTCATGTCGACGTTGGTAGTGGACCTTGGCTGATCGATGTACTTAGCTCCCTTTCGAGGGGACGACTTGCGTGAAGGCTTTTGCGAATTGGAGCCAGAGGTGGTTGACTGCAAATCGATGTGTGGTATGGGGCGAAGGATGGAAGCTGCTTGAGCTGGATTCTTTGGCGGACGTCCTCTGCCTCTCTTTTGAGGGTTCATGATAGCTTCACCCTCATCGTCCGGTGTGTACTCTTGATCATTGTCCATCGCACTCTTTCGCTTTGTCCCTCTCTTACCTGACGTAGTAGGCTGATGTGACTTAGGTTGGCGTGATGTGGGCTGGCGTGAGTTCGGCTGTTTTGACTTGAGCTTGAGTGGCTTAGGGTCTCGAGCCTGGATGTTTGAAGAGATTGGAACAAGTTGTCTGCGACTCTCACGCGTGGATGACGCCACCAATTGTACCCAGCCCTCGATACCTGTGGTGCGGGCCGGTGGCTTGGGAGATGGAAGTGCGAGAAGTTGACTCCTGGTGATGGGCATTGGCGGGGGAGGCCAAGGATTTTGGGCTATTATGGAAGGATCGTACGACGAAGGGGAGTGAAGCTGATTGTGGGGTGGAATGCGTGAAGTGCTGTTGCAACTCCCGGCATCAGGTGCGATACGCGTGACCTTGTGATGGAGTGAACGAAATGATTTGCAACAATGATTGTATCCAATATACGTATTGATGTATTCTGGGCATATCGAGTAAGTAGGGTCTTTGTCGCATCGTTGTTTACTTTTGCTTAACTGCGATGCTACTCGGAGATAAAATAAGTACTTGGAGTATAAGTCCCGAGGCTAATTTTTGGCGTCTTGGCTCTTCTCCAAGCGGAATAGATCAGGATTATTTGATTGGTGGCTTCTCCCCACGAGTAGTATAGTGTAACAAGAAGCATCACAGCACACCTGGATTTTAATATGCTTCGACTTCTTAGTCGCAGAGGGCTCATCTATATCATTAACTTTTCTCTCTTCAAATACACCTCCTTCCAAGGCATTCGCATTCCCTTTGATCGTCTTCAGCACATCCGCTATCTCGCGCTTCCGGCCCAGCGTCCCCCAGTCAAGGATATTGTCTATATCGCGTTTGAGATCTCCAAGATTTGTTCCCATTGGTGAGGAAATGGAATGATCCCGTACCATATTCATATGATAGCGTACAACCTTCTTCCCCTCGGATTCCGCCCAATGGACATACGTAATGGCGACCATAGGGGTGAGAACCATCGAAAAGGCTATCGAGGCGAGATCCACCGTTCGTTGCGAAGGAGCCGGTGCTGTACCGGCTTGGACATGTTCTTGACGTCCCGAATCATTCTCTGAGCTGTCGTGGCCAAAAAGAGGCTGCTGGGCTTCCTCAACCACAGGTTCAGCCATCGTATTGAACTGTCGCCTTGCTTGGACAAGTGCGGCGCCACCGCGACAAGCTTGGTTCCGCGCATCGAATGGTGATCCATTGGTTTTACATTCGAGTATAAACCAGGAATGTACAGAGTCTGGGCACGCCTCCACGCAGTCGATGTACTTACGGTTGATCACAATGTCCAACCCCGTAAAGGCATCTGCATGTAACCCGAATGTCATGTCAGGGGTAGGATTTGTCACTCGGGGAACCTTGTCAAGGATCGCTTTAATAGCCTTGTCTGTAGTTTCGAGGCGAGGTAATGCTTCTTTGCGGAGCGGGGCCATCCAAGATGTTCGCAGACGTTCCATATCCCAAGCGCGTTCAATCCACAACTTGTCCTCCCGCGTTGGTTCTGCTAATTCGGAAACTTTGGCAAGTCGTTTGTCGGCGATCAACTTTGTCATGAAGTTCACAAGAAACGTTTGTTCAACACCAGCCTCGTAGTCTTTCCGAATCTGGGCTAAGGCCCGTTGCTGTTCAGGTTTCAACGCGGATTCACGATGACCCAGGATCGACTGGACTTGGACATCAAGCTCTGGATACTGCGCATATGCGTTGACGTCGTCGATGAACATGTTGTTGAGCTCAAGCGCCTTCTGAACATCGGTCGCCCGCTTAGACAGAGTCGAAGTCACCGTGGATCCAGATTTCGATTTCGGCGTAGTCTGGGACGCCGGAGCACCTTGAGGCATAATGAAACCGTTGAGGAGCTTTAGATTCTCCTTCGTCAGAGGAAGAACTGTGGCTATGGACGAAGAAGAAGCTGAGAAGGTGGTGGACTCTATGAATGTGAGAGGCGTAGAAGTAGAGGCTGCTAAAGCTGTGAGCTATGCCCCATGGTAAAGTCAGTTAACCCATCAAAGCGACATCGAGAAGGTCTTTGTACCAGCGCTTGATCATCACAAGCTGGCTCTGCTTCGACGGCGCTGATCTCCTTTACTTGATCGAGAACACAATAGGTTTCCAAGTTCAATTGGAGAGGCTGCTAAGTTGGAGGTCAGAGTAGCCAGGATGACTTTGAGAGCTAACTACCTACTGGATTGGAAGAGACTTCTGTCAAAGATCGCTTTCTCTTCAAGGGATTCGCGGGGGAGATAGCACGAGTGTGCTGATGCGGAAGAGGTCGAGGTGGGCTTGAATCCTGCTTTGCGAGTGATCAGCTGCATGCGCCAGTAATACATCCCATAGAGGTGTGGACCGACGTTGGATGATACTGCCCTTGCACGCTTAGTATGACGATCCATGCATTCCATGCATTTCATGAAAGTGGGATGATGTAGGAGAGGTACTGGCGATTGAGGCCGTGTTTTGGTGAGAAATTGGACATGTTTTGGTTTTAGACTTTAGCTAGACTAACGGCGCGCAGCGGGTATCTACCTTAGCGGCGGGTAATAGATCCTCAAGATAGTTCTTCTAAATAGTAATGAGACAGTAATTATAAGTAAGATTAACAGACATCTCTAAAATATAATTTTAAATTATAATAATTATCTTCTAATTATCCTTATTATTATAATAGAAGAGAGATAGTCTTAATTATTATTACTTATTACTTAGTTTAAAAGTCTCTTATATAATAATAATAAAAGTATATAAATAAACTTACTAACTTATATTAGAAGTACTAGCTTAATATAATTAGTTTATCTTAGAATTATCTTATTTAGAAGTATATATAAAAGAAGACTTAAATAAAGATATAAAATCCTCTATATTATTAGACTAATTATAAGGAATTAAATTTAGAATTAAATTTATAAAGTTATATAATACTAAACTTATATAAGGTATAAGCTAGTTATAAGTAGTATAATAATTCAAGTTAATACTAAAAATAACTTCTAAGTACTAAAAAAAACAGTTAGTCTATATATTTTATAAGCTATATATAGAACCTATCTATTATTACTTAGGTACTAGGAAATCGCTATCTATTACCTTTCTTAGTAAATTCTTGAAAATTAGAATAATTATCTCTACGTATTAGTATATACAGGTTATATACGAATACTTAGCGCGGAGAAAATTACTTTTCTCCTTACTTAATATATATATAAAATCGTATTTCTTTCCTAGTATAACCTATAAATATACTATAGCTGTTATATTATCTATATATCTCACTTAGTATATATTTAGTATTTTAACCTATATTATATATTAGTCCTAGCCTCCCTACTTTTATATAATCCCGAATTATCTAATATCTTCTTATCTACTAGAGGCCTAATACTATTAGTATTAAGGTATACTACTATATTAGTATAGTATACTAGATATAAGAGAATCTCTTTATATAGGGCTCTCCTTACTAACCTTAGTTCTAGTTAAAGGGCTATCTATATAAGCTTTATAAGGCCGCTAAAGAATCCCTTATCCTATACCTTAAGGAATAGTTATAGGTAATATAGAAAGAGATAATTTAGTTTTTATAAGAGGAATAGGGTATATATATCTATTAGTTAATAATCTTATATACCCTTAAGAAAATCCGCCTAAGTTAGAAGGATAGCTAATATATAGGGTACTATTAGAATAATAAATTATATTTAGTATAGATTACTAACCTCCTTTATATTATAGTAGAGTAACTAGTCTTTATTAATAAGATACTATTTAATAAATCTATAAGCTAGTAGTATAAGGTCTATACTCCTATTAGGCGAGACGGTTAATATTATATATCCCCTACTAGAAGTTACTTATAAAGCGTACTTCTAGTATATATAGTAGATAGCTATCTATTATATACTAGGTTTAAGGAGGGCTAGTTTAATATAAAGGCCTTCTTCTACTAGATTATTAATAAGCTACTCCCGTACTATAATATATTTCTAGCTCCTAAAAGTATTATTATTATAAATAATACTAGCGTATATTATAACCCCCGGATTAAGGAGGTAATATATTAGTATAGTTATAAGGTTAGGTATCTACTACTATACTTACTAGACTTTAATCCTATTAAACTAAGTTTTAATATACTAAAAGTATAAGTTTAGTAATACTTTTATAAGCTATAGCCTTATTTTTATAAGAGCTTTAGGGAGTTCCTTAGGTATATTATAAGGAGGAGTTATTATAATTATTTTATTATAAAGTACTTTAGATATAATACTATAGGGAGGATAATATTTAAGGTAGATATAAGGGAGTTTAAATAAGAGCTTTATAAGGGAGCTATTTAGATTAATTTCTAGGAGGGAAATATAGTTTAATATTACTATATTAATCTAAGTAGAAGTATATAGGATTTTATTATATTTACTATTTAAAGAAATATAACTTTAGCTACTATTTATATTAAGAAATAACCTCCCTTAACTCCTTATTATTAAGATAGCGACCTTATTCTTATTCTCTTCCTTCCTATTATAAATATCCTATTAGCCCTAGTTTATTACTACTAAAGCCTTTACCTTATACTATTAAGCTTTAAACTCCCTTAACTTAATATAAAAACCTCTTATTATACTATTAAGAACTCCTATATATACTATAGTAGTATATATACTAGAAGTTAGATTAGCTATCCCTTTAAGGTACCTTAGGCCCTACTATTACTTATTTATAAGCTATCTTACTATAGTAATTTTCTATTATTATACTAGCCTAGCTATCCGTCTTATCTTCTAGTTAAAAAACCTATTAATAATAGCCTCCTTATCCTCCTCTTAATTAATTAGACTTAAGTTACTAGGTTATAGTACGCTTAAAGGTAGGGGAGCTAGGTTATAAGGTAGAGGTAGGGGCTTATACTAAGGAATTACTACCTTAGGCTAGTACTAAAAGACTAGAGGAGGAGTAGAGGTAGGCTAATACTAAACGGTAGGAGGTAGGCTAGGAGTATACTAATATTAAGGCGGATAAGGAATAGGCTAATATATAAGTTTAGAAGTAGGAGGTAGATTAAGTTATTAATATAAGGCTATATAATCTACCTAGTTAGCTATTATATCTACTATCTTTATTTTTATAACCTTCTTATTAAACTTAATATATTTTAAGAAGAAGTTACTAGTTTCCTCTTATTCTACCTTAGCTTTAGTATAGAAAGCCCTCTTATTAGTACGCTCCTCCTCCCTATTAATCTTTAAATAAGACTTCCGCGATATTAATATAATAGAACCCTAGGTTTTAATCTATAACTTATAAATCTAGGTTAGGGGCTAGTATATTAAGATATTTAATTTACTATTAATTATAACCTTACTCTATTATAGCTAGTAAGTCTAATCTATATTATAATATTTACTACTATAATCTATAAAATACTAGTCCTTCTTATTATTATAACGCGGATTATAATATTACTAATACTCTAAAAGCTACTTATTAAAGTTACTAGTAGCCTTAAGAGTATCTACCTTAGATTAGAACCTCTCTAATAACTTATCTATCTAATATAGTCGACTAGTAGTAGGGTTAATCTCTACTAGATTAGATAAAGGTATAAGGTATTTATAAGACTTATTAGCCTTAGTAGTAACCTTAATATATATAGTAAGCTTAGGATAAAACTTCTTAGCCTCCCTTAGGATAATACTAATAATAGACTCCTACTTAGCCTTAGAAAGGTTATTAACTATCTATATAATTTAGACTACCTTAATTATATTAGCTTAAATAATAATTATATAACTAGTAATATTCTAGCCCTTATTATAACTATCTCTTTTATTAATTTCCTTAATTAACTACTCTTTAAACGCCTAGATACTAAAATTAACGAGGTATATCTTACTTAAATTAGATAATTATATTAGCTTCTTATTAACTTAAAGAGTAATTAATACTACTAGCTTTAGATTAGCGGCTTTCTTATTATACTTTTTACCTAACTCTTCTAATATAGTATCTAAAGTAGTTAACTATTACTATTAAATATAAAGCTTACGCTCCTTATCCTTCTAATACTAGGCACCCTCCTTATTATATATAATAACCTCCTTATCTTAATACTATATCTTCTAGATATTTATATAATTAATCCGCCTTATAATAATTAAGATCTAAGTATTCTTAGCCTATTATATACGGCGTGCCTTAGCGTCTAAGTAACGCTACTAAGTAATAGTACTAGTAATAGTACCGCCTTAGGTACTATAAGAAGCTATACGAGTACTACGCTAAGTAGGGGTATTATAGCTTACCTTAGCGCTAGTACCTACCCTATTATTAGTTATAGACTTTACTAAGGGTTTCTTTAGCCTCTAAGGGAGTCTAATAAGAGGGGTTAATAGAGAAGTAGGAGTACGGATAGTAGGGGCCTATTAATAATAGTAAGCTAGTATTATAGAAGAGAGACACCACGAGATTACTAAGCGAGATATATAGACAATACAATAGCTGCAGTACGTTCACAGGCTATACTGGGGAAGAAATACGATTTTATGCGTATATTAGGTAAGGAGAAAAGCGATTTTCTCCGCGCCAAGTATTCGCATGTAACCTGCATACGCTAATATCAACGACACCTAGGTCTTGGCGACTTTAGCATCGAACCACTTCGTCCCATCCATGATCCATGATCCATTCAGCATCAACCAACAAGACAAACATGCCGCTACAGTCGAACGAGACGAGCTGCTATCTTGCGCGCCCAACACTACAGTTGTCTGTTGATATAGTATCTAAGCCGTGTGACCTCGCGTGCTGCATCTGGCCTTTTCAAACACGTTCATCACACCTTCTTCAGCTCAAGCTTCATGGGACCGCATTGTCAAAACTCAGAGTTACTTGATGATGAAATCTTCTCCGAACTTTGATAAGCCATACCAGTGCAGTTCACAAATTCTATTCCCCTTTCCCTCCACCTACAAACTCGCCCTCGCCTGGAAAGAGTTCCCTCCGGCCATATTGTCAAGAGCAACACTTTCCTGCATGCCACACACATCGAACAGACGCGTCAAGAGTATAAGTCACTCGATGGAATTTCTTCTACGCATGATAATGGACAAGCCTTTCAGAACTTCACCAAGCCATAAATTTGCAGCTCATACGATCGCACACATAATTCCCATTTCTCTCCACCTACAAACTCGCCCTCGCTTGGAAAGAGTTCCCTCCGGCCATATTGTCGAGGGCAACACTTTCCTGCATGCCACACACATCGAATAGACGCTTCGGAGTCAGATCTGCCGGCGTGCCGGTAATGCCTTCATACTTCACCATCTCCAATGTCTTCTTGATGGCGAGGTAAGCCGGTGCGAGCGATGCGAACGAGAAGATCATGATGCGGAAGCCCATTTCTTTGGCTTCTTTCGTGGTGATGATTGGGGTGGCGCCGTGTTCGACCTGTAGGATTCATCATCAGTATCCTCGTTTGTGAATAGTAAAAGTGTCGATGCTTTACACATGATAGGTAGAAGATGGCACTCACCATATTTAACAGCAGGGGAAATGGATGCAACTCCTTCACGGCGTTCCGGCCCATCTCTCGACTCGTGATGCCCTCAAGTTGACCCACATCAGCTCCCGCATCCCTGGCAGCCTTCAACCGCTTCACTGCCTCCTCATAGCCGTGCTTCTGCAAAGCATCGGTCCGTCCAATGAGTACACAGTCGCTCCCCAGTCTGTCCAATGCGATCCGCGCCGCTCGAATGCGAGCTTCATAGGTCGTGATGTCGACCACCTCCTTCCCACCAAGATGTCCACATCGCTTCGCCAAGATTTGATCTTCGATGTGGAAGCCCGCGACATTCGCACGCACGTACTCTTCGACCGACCGAGCGACCATGATCGGCGCGCCGTAGCCGGTGTCCATGTCTGCGATGAGTGGAATCGACCTGTCGAGATTGGCAATCATCTCTGCGTGTCCGCGCATGTCTGCGAGTTGTGCAATACCGAGGTCGGCATGTCCGAGTCGTGAAGCTGTGGTTCCTGCTCCGGTCATGTAGAGGGCGTCGAAGCCGACTTCCAGCGCTATGCGTGCGGAGAAGCCATCATACACGCCGGGGCAGGCGATGAGATGGTCCGGCGTATCGAGCAGCTGGCGCAGACGTGTCGATGCTGGCAGGTTCGAGACTCGGGGATCTTTGGGATAAGACATGTTGCCGTGAGGAAGCAGATCGCGGGCCATCTCGTCCGGAAAGCTTGAGGTTGAAGGTGATTGAGGAGTTGAAGGTGGTGGAGAAGAAGCATGTGGTCAAGGAGAGTATATATGGTACCTGTGGCTCGGCCGATAGGGTTCGGCCGATGTCAAGGAATGCTGCATGTCGGATACCGTCTCGTCAATACCCAGCCACTGAAGTTCAGACGCGAGACCATGTGGACGAGATGAACGCCAAGACATACGCAACTTTATAGCAAATCAAAATCTGAAGTCCCGAGCGTTTCCAGCACTGGGGTGAACGATAGCTCGTCTCGAGGACCTGCCGCAAGGGGTTTCTATCGCCCTCCTAATTGAAGCTACACATATCATGCAGGGTATGTGGCCCACTGGAATTGGATTGGTGCATTGAATGATCGACTAAAGACATGAATATGATTGTCAATCAATCTCTAATGTGCCAAGCATGACGAGCTCAATCACCGTCGGGCTCCTTCCCAGACGGTCTGTATAGACGGTTCATACTGCAGAAGTACAGTATGCTATTGCACTACGGCACGCAGATTGCATCAAGCACCCTTGAGTGTTACAACTGGAAGCCTTTCAATATTGCATTGATGGGAGATGAGGACTGTCTATTTCTGGGAAAAATGCACCTTCAAAAGCGTATTCTATCACTATTTCCGACTCTTAGTTCGATCGCAGAACACCACTAAAACGCGCAAGGATCCGTGGACTATACTTGCCAAGTGTTGACCTTAGTCAGGTACCTCTTCCATCCTAACGAATCGAATCAATCCCACCAACTAGGATGACTCTTCGGAACCAAACAATCTATAATGAGCAGAGCCTTAGGTAGAGCCTCGAGCAAAAGCCCGAGCGAAGGTCCAAGCGCAAGACTGAGTAGAGACCCGAGCAAGACGCTGATCAGAAAGATGATGGGGCTCGATGAGCCAATGGATATGGAACAGGTGGCGAATGAGCATCCGAGAGGTTGTTCTACTGCTCCAAACACAACGGTCTGAAACCCCCCACTATGAAGTTCTCCGTCGAACCTTCCGTCACATTATCGCAGCGAACGGCTATCTATGCTAGATGTGTATGCTCAATCCATCAGGGGTATGATGGATCATGGCGACGTTATCGCAGAGACGCAGACCGAGCCCGATCTGGATCCGGTCAGATATTCGGCTTGCTCTAGCGTTCAACTACTAGTATACTAGTAAGGCCTTTTCACTCACACGGGGTTCAAGTTACTTAGCCATTATGACTAGCCCGGGCACTAGGCCAGACCAAGGACGCCACCCGTCCACCGAATTAAAACTTGAAACGGGAAACCCGAGTGCCTCTCGGCTACTTCCTAACGCTGCCGTCTGCATCCACTGGCGCTGGCGGGTTTGATAAGTACTTGACTTTAGATAAAGTACTCTACTGTACTCCAGCAGACCAGCACTCTACGCCCGTCCTCTCTCATGCACGTCATCCTTGTCCGTGATGCCAAGAGTCGAATGCACTACCCGGGCATTAAACCCTCCCATCACTAGCTTCGGGGTTGTTGACGGCGCTTCGATGACGTCCGCGCCCTCGTTCTCTGATAGATGGACGGTAGAAGTATCCACACCTGCCACGATCCAACAACTCAACAGAATGAGCTTCATGTGTTCGCAGCTACTTTCCATCATCCTTATCAACACTACCAATGGCAAAACGACATGGTGGTTCAGATGACGTGGCAACGGCGATAACTTGAGCAGGTCATATCCCCTAAAGCTCGTGGCGTTCAAGGCAATCGAATCTTGGCATGCTTCCACGATGAGCGCCATCACTTCTGCATCGAATTATCACAAGTTTCCGCATCGAACACAAACAGGCACACTCCGGATCGTCCATGGACTGTCGTCTGCTTGTGGTTCGGATGGCGAGGTGGCTCTGGACACCGACAGGCCTACCTGTCCTGCCATGAATGGCTTGCTTGGCAGCATCATAAGACCGTTCACCTCCGCACGGGTGATTGGATGATACAAGTCCTTATACACCCGCACGCATAATTCCAAATGTGGTGTACGATATCTTCCATCTTCTGTGTCATTCCCCAGCCCTCGGCCGAGGTTATCGTTAAACCCGAGGCAAAGCATTCCTCAAATCCACGGCCTGCAACATCAAGCTAATGCTCGCAGGCATATGCGACACTCTGATCTTGCCGCCAGCCTGATGGAGCAGGGCTCCAGACTCCCCATGAGATCCTTGGTCCACTGGCTGGCTGCATACCCCATGTCTTGGCTGCGTGTCAAGTTTGATGCTCTGTTGACGTCCGCTTGCGTGGTGCCAAGCAAATGTACACGTAATTGTCTGGACATGGGATTGAGTGTTCAGCATTTTAACTGATTCACCAACGATACTGCACCTCTGCTTAGGGTCAGCGGTCAACCGAACCAGTGCGCGCGCATCAAGCTACCTTGTTTCATATAACTGGAGGGCAATTCTTACCTGTCAAGCAAGTTTATGGCCGAGTCGCCAATACATGAGATACTCAATCCTGGTGAACAGCTGGCCGCGCGTTCACGAAGAATATCGAAGCACCAATGGATCCGGGACAGGCCTCGAGAGCATATAAGCGTCCAGAGAAGCAGACAAGCATCGGAAGCAGACCTGTCCCATCCAAGCTGCCCAATGACCGAATCAGCAGGAAAGACTTGGATATTGATAAGATCAAATGGAAAGGCGGAAATCTTCAGCTAAAGAGGCAGGATTGCCGCACAAATAATTGTGTGACTTTGCAGACATCGAGATTTTACACCGGCTATGAGACCTTACTCTGGTCAATCATCCCTGTTGCCCAGCATGAAGAGATGTCAGTCACTTCCATTCCCACCAATTCTCATGTCCTGAATTACTGTTGGCGGCACTGTGCGGTGCATCTGTGGGGTTTCAGGTGAACGTCCCCTCCCACAATGTAAACATCGTGACGGGTCTCCAGTGCCAACACTCCAAGTCAGTACAGACATCTCTGTAACACAGGCCCACGCCACCATCACTCTCAGTACCCCGTCGATTGCTTTGAGAAAACTCAGATCACATCACATCGCGAGGAGCTCAATGCACAGTGGGAACCATACAACAACCCACATTACGGTAAGAGTTCCATAGGTTTCTTTCATCCTCACGTACATTGAGCGTAGTATACGCATTTCATAGCGTCTTGAGCGGTGAGCAACTAGCGTTATACATATACCTTTCTGTCCTACCAAGGCTGTGGCCAGTGTTGAAAGGGCCTATAGCTCGGACGTATTAATGTGAGAGTTGCAGAGCTCGATGTTGGATTGTGCAAAGGCAATCATGGCCTTCCAACTTGCTTGAGGGATGCTCCCTAGAGTACCCACATCCCGAGCCAGTGTATGTTGGCAATCGAGCCCAGTAAAGCCCACTGCAACGGCTCATCACATCGGGAGTCAGGGAAGGTGATAGCGTGCTTTCCTCTACCCGCTTAACTCTCAATCCCGTATGGTTTGGTTTCGTCTGATCCATCCGTTCGGCTAATACAAGAGAGGATGGTTGATATCACTGCTAATATGAAGCCTCTCATAAGGCGTGTGAACAAGTGGACTCTGCGGAAGTTGAACGGTGTATTCTTAGCATAATATACAATAAGATTTATATGTACAGAAAAGGAGTACATACGGACTCCGCAGGATAAAATCCTTCGTCTCAGCAGATCTTCCCAATTTTCCGAACTAACCTCCGTCGTCTCGGTTCACGGCCAGGGTGAGTCAACCTGAGTCTCACCTAATCAGGGTTTTGATGTCGTCGGGGACTGAATTCTGCGTGCATATTGTCTTTGAACTCTGATATAATCCGAATGGTCAAACAGTTCATGTCATTGAAACAAATGTCAAGCACCTGAGATACATACCAGGCCAAATAGATACAGCATGAGGAAGCATTTCAAGTCTGGGAACTAGGTAAGGAAGCGAGCCAATCAGCAATTTCCGTTTCGGAGCTAACGCTTTCCAATAGCTCCCGTCTGCCAAAACCTTAACCCAGTACGGTATGCTCTGCGTCGTCTTTGCTGAAGATCAACTAGGCACGCCAGGCAGCAGTAATTCTAATAGTCGCTGCTTACCCCACAGGATATCTTCACCACTTCCAAAACTTCGTAAAGCAACCAACATGTCATACGCAGTCGTGGAAGCCCACCGCTCCGACATACCCGATCTCATCACCATCTTCCTCGATTCTTTCAAAGATGACCCGATACTCGGTCATATATGGCCCAACGTCGCCCCAGACGTCAGCCACGCATACCACTCCCGCCGATTCGCAGAGTCGTTTGAGAATCTGGAGCATGATGGATCGGTGTACCGGAAAGTGATAGAACAGGAAAGCAAGTATGCCATGCCATCTTCGTCACAATCTTTCAACTCACCAACTATATCATCAAATGTTCTGCCAAAAAGACCCCCCAAGCGCTTGCTGAATCTTGTTGGACAGGAAAACAGTCGCATTCGCAAAATGGCAATACCCACACACCCTGACCGCCGAACAACGCGCCGAAAAGGAGAAAGCCAAAGCGAAGGAGGAAGCTCCGCCCGATGGGACGAATCTCGAGCTGAGCAAAGTCTTCTTCGCCGCCATCGACGCAATGCGCAAGAAACACGCGAACGACAGCAAAGATTACCGTAAGCCCCCCTCCCACCTATCCCCACACCACACCCTAATCGCCCCCCTCAACCCCCACCCCCCTACAAACCCTCCTCTAATTCCCCCTCCCACTCAAAAGTCCTCTCTCTCCTCTGCGTCTCCCCTTCCCACCAACGTCTCGGCCTCGGCACCCTCCTCATAAACGAAGGCCTATCCGTCGCCGACGCCCACAACGCCAAGACGTTTATAGAAGCCTCGCCGAAAGGGCTGGGATTGTATCTGAAGCATGGATGGAAAGTGGTGGATGAAATTGTGATTGAAATGGGGGAGTATGGGGTGGATGGTGGGCGGGTGGCGAGGGAGAAGTGTTTGATGAGGCAGCCGGGTGGTGGGGTGTGAGACGGTGGGAATTGATTTGAAAATGTAGGTGCGATAGCGACATCGATGAACCGTCGGGATCTGGCCAATGATTGGCGTCCCGAGCGAGAATTAGGAATCTGATGTGGTTTGATTGGTGAGGAATCGAGCGCAACGACAACGGCTCGACACCATCGAGGTGGTGAGGTGCATGCATGAGGCCATGTGTGTGCAAATGGGACGCCCTCCCGGTATTCTATCGGACGACGCATACAATAGCCCATGAACCGTTCGTACAATCGACAATCTTCGAGAATTGTCTGTAGCACCAGTTGCGAGGTGTATTGCTGCGAATCTCATCTTCGTCTATGTCTACACGTTGGTGGACTTGTAGGAGAATCTCATCTTTGTTGGTTATCGGGCATTTTGGCACTCGTCCGGATA
>JAABUX010002091.1_pt1 | contig 28810 bp, 24 predicted proteins | sample 5561851 | NCBI WGS metagenome assembly JAABUX01 (sample SAMN10711883, study PRJNA513361) | rock metagenome | isolation source: Antarctica rocks | place: Antarctica: Victoria Land, Richard Nunatak red sandstone | collected 2016-01-03 | reverse complement strand
CCGCAAAGGTTCTAAGGCAGTTATCGGCGTCTGCGAAGTAGATGATGGCTTCCTGAAGGGTGGCGGGGGCTTTCATGAACCTAGAATAGGTGAATTATGCTACTGAGTCAACTATATAATTACCCTTAGTAGGGCTAGGGACACAAGCACTGGTTTCCACATGTATGCCGTCTCAAGTGCTAAATGTTACCGCGATACGGTACGGGCAAAGTATTCAATCGTCATTCATCGTTAGCAAATAGCGGGTGGGAGATGCGCGGATTTGCGTTCGCTCGGATGCTTCATGTTGGGTGAGAGGGGCTGACCGGCTCGGCAGCGGAGGATCCAGAAGACGAGTACGGCGAGGTAGGCGGACGTGCTGAGATAGGTGGAGGCGGCGAAGGTGGGGCGGTCGCGGTGTGCGGCGCTGAGGCATTTACCGGCTTGTGAGAGGACGCTGGCGGCTCCGAAGGCGGCGAGGCCGACGAGGATGGCGTGGGTGAGGCGGTCGGCGGGGCGCCATGTGGACGGCCGCCAAGTAGACCAGGCGAAGAGCTCGAGGAAGAGGAGGGCGGGGAAGAGGACGCCGCGGTCGGCGGGTGCGGGCGAGCGGGCCGGGAGGACCATGACGAGGCCAGCGGTGAGCAGGGCTGCGAGCAGGAAGAGGGCGAGGGCGAGGAGGAGGAGACGCGCGGGGTGTGGGCCGGGTTCCGAGGCGAGGACGGTTCGGGCGAGTGCGACCGCGAGGGCGCACTGGAGGAGGAGATCGGCGAGCGAGAGCACGGTGGCGAGCGCAGCGTAGGCGGTGAACGAGGGGTGGTGAGGGAGCGTGATGAGGTGGGCAAGGGCGACGAGGACGGCGGAGCGGAGGCAGTAGAAGATCAGGAGCGCGGTGAAGATGCGGAGGTGGGAGGCGAGGCGACGGCGGAGGAGCAGGATGATGAGTGCGATCTGGAGGAGGATCGCGAGGGCGAAGAGGGTCTGGTTGAGGAGGGCGGGCACGGTGGACCTCGGGTTGGGGTTGCGGTTTTGGGAGTTTTAGAAGTAGGGAAGCAGATCCCTCGTGCGCTCCTGAATGAGAAGAAAGGACCAGGCAAGGACAATACAGGGGTCCTTCGCTTGCCACCCCAGCGAGCAGAAAGCGCTCGCCGGGGACCCCGGGGCGCTCAGGATGACGGCGTGGGACGGAGAGAAGATCATGCAAGGCATGTGATGCTGGAGGAGCGATTGGATCTAAGCTGCGGCTTCGGTTGGGGCTCTGACTCGCGCCAAAGCTGCGGCTTCGGTGAAGCGGCTCTAATCGTCGTCGGGTGGGGTGAGGTCTTTTTTGGCTTGGAAGTATTGGGCGTTGAAGGTGACGTTGATGGGCACGTAGGGCTGGGGGATTTGGGTGTAGTCGAAGCAGTCGGCGAAGTCGTCGGCGGCGACGTCGCGCTGGCCGAGGTTGGGGAGCTTGAAGGTTTCTTCGGTGTAGCGGAGGAAGCCCGAGAACTCGTGGGTAGTGTGCGAGATGTAGCCGTGGCGGGCGTAGGGGGAGACGACGATGAGGGGGACGCGGAAGCCGAGGCCCATGGCGTCGACGACGGGCGGATTGACGTGGTCGTACCAGCCGCCCCAGTCGTCCCAGGCGATGAAGATGGCGGTGGAGTTCCAGAATTGGCTCGCGCCGATGGCGTTGGTGATGGAGGCGACCCAGTCGGGGCCTTCGGCGGTGAGACCGGGGCCGGCATGATCGGAGTAGCTGCCCGCGGGGACGATCCAGGTGACCTGCGCGAGCTTGCCGGCCTGGATGTCGGTGAGGACCTGCGGGGGAGGGGAGATGACGTTGGCGGTCCAGTCGGGGCCGTAGCGGATGTGTTTGATGGCCTGGAAGGCGGACCAGATGTAGCCGCTCTCATCTTTGGCGGGGGTGTAGTACTTCCAGGTGATGCTTTTAGCGTCGAGGACGTCGGCCATGGTCTGGTAGTCGAGGCAGGGCGAGATGCCGGGGAGGTCAGTGCCGTTGGGACCGATGACGGGGACGCGGGCAGTGGAGAGCGCGTCACAGCCCCAGTAGCCGGGCGGGTTTTCATCGATGTTGGCGGACTGGCCGGCGATCATGTATTGATGTGCGGGGAAGCTGGGACCGGTGTTGGACTGGAACATCCGGTCGCCAAGGGTAAAGGTCTTGGCGAGTGTCCAGATAGGGACGGTTTCGGTCTGGGGGACGAAGGCGTAGGGGAGGTTGGCGATGGGATAGCCCTTTGCGGCGTGGGCGAAGTTGTCAAGCGCGCCGTTATCCCAGGAGGCGTACCAGGCGATGTGGCTATGGTTGACGTCGGTGCCTTGCTCGAAGGGAATGGGCTGGAGGGGGATGGACACGCCGTGGCTCATGCCGGAGGAGACGGTGTCGGCTCCGGGGAAGCCGTTGAAAAGGTTATCGAAGGTGCGGTTCTCCTGCATGATGATGACGATGTGCTGGATGGCCGTGGCGTTGGTGGGGGCTGGCGTGGGTGTGGGTGCTGGAGGCGCGCTACCGGTCGAGTTGCCGCCGCAACCGGTAAGGAGTGCGAGAGCGAGGGCAAACGAGAGGGGGAGGGAGGCAGCCCGGAGCATGGGTTCTTTTACCTGCACATTGAGGTCGTTAGGTCTGAAGACACGGGCTGTTCCGGATTGTTGCGAAAAGGTGAAGATTTTGTTACGAACTTTATGACGTTTGGGGGTCAGGGGGCGAAGGACAGGAGCAAGTGCGAGCGTGTTGCGGGGTTGGATGTGCAGGTAGAGAAGCGGGTCCTTCGCTTCGCTCAGGATGACAACGAGAAAGGCGAAGGCAGGAGCAACGGCAGAGGACACAGGAGCAACGTCGGAGGCAGGAGCCGGGCGAGGCGTGAGCCGGGCGGAGACGTGAGCGAGTTACTCGGTGGAGCGGCGGACGGGTTTGATCGGGGAGGCGTCTTCGTGCGGGGGGGCGGAGCCGGGGCCGGGGTTTTTGCGACGTTTCTTGGGGGTCTTGGCGGCGGTGCTTTTTTCGGGGACGGCGGCGGCTTGTTGTTTGGTGTCCGCTGTAGACTTCGGGTTTTCTGCGCCGTTTTCGATGACGCCGCGCATCCAGTAGTTGCCGTCGGCGTCGACCTCTATGCCGTGGACCTCGCGCTCGAAGCCGGGGAAGCGCTTGCCCCATTGCTCCATGGCGAGGATGAGGCGGATGACGGGACTTTGGGCGTTGCCGAGGCGCTCGCCGGGCATGGACATGGGGATGCCGGGGGGGTAGGGGACGAGCATGACGGCGGCGATGCGGCCGGCCATGTCGGCGAAGCGGAGGCGTTCGGTTTCGCCGCGGACGAGCTTCTGATAAGTTTGCGCGGGGGTGAGGATGGGGTCGAAGTCTTCGTCGCAGGCGTCGTTGACGAGGCCGGCGAGGTTGAGCTCGATCATGGTGCGGTGCATCTCATCGGAGAGCTCTTTGAGGGTGACGTTGCGGTAGCGGATGGGGTATTTCTGCACGAGCTCGGGCAGGGCCTCTTCGAGGGCGGCTTCGGTGTCGTAGAGGCGTTTGAACTCGAAGAGGTTTTCGAGCAGCGAACCCCACTTGCCCTTGGAGGTGCCGACGGAGAAGAGGACAAGGACGGTGTAGTCGCCGGTGCGGGCGATCTCGACGCGGCGGGAGTCGAGGAACTCGGTGAGGATAGCGGCGGGGATGCCCCAGTCGGTGATGACGCCCTGGGCGTTAACGCCTGGGGTGAGGATGGTGACCTTGGCGGGGTCGAGCATGCAGTAGTCGTCGGCGATGTCTTCGTCCTGGTAGCCGTGCCAGTCTTCGCCGGGCTTGAGGGTCCAGCAGGAGGGTGCGTTCATGAGGAGTTCGTCCTCGGCCTCCTCGAAGACTATGCGGTCGCGGGTGATCGGGTCGATGACGGTCTCGGGCTGATAGAGGCGGAAGAACCAGCCTTCGCCGTTTTCGGCCTCGGCGCGGAGGCGATGGGCGATGGAGCTCATGGCTTGGCGGAAGCTGATGGCGTCCTGGATGGTCTCGTCCATGAGCGTGGGGCCGGCGGGGTCGTCCATCATGGCGGCGGCCACGTCGAGCGACGCGATGAGGGGATAGAAGGGCGATGTCGTCCCGTGCATCATGAAGGCTTCGTTGAACTGGTCGAAGTCGAGCGGGGCGCGGTCGGAGAGCTTGACGTGGACCATGGAGCCCATGGAGAAGGCGGCGAGCATCTTGTGGGTGGACTGGACGGAGAAGATGGCGGGGCGGTTGGGCATGTCGTCGGGGACGCCCATGGCAAAACGGTTTCTATAGATAGGGTGGAACTTGGCGTAGGCGTACCAGGCCTCGTCGAAGTGGACGCGGGGGACGGACTTGGCGAGCTCCGAGACGACGCGGTCGACGTTGTAGCAGAGGCCGTCGTAGGTGGAGTTGGTGACGACGGCGTAGGTGGGGGTCTGCGAGCGGGCGCCGGGGGCGAACGGGCTGCGGGCGATGAGCTCGCGGACGTTTTCGGGGGAGAAGCGCTTGAGGGGGACGAGGCCGATCATGCCGTAGCCGTTGCGGGTGGGCTTGAAGTAGACGGGTCGGGCGCCGGTGACGGTGAGGGAGTGGCAGATGGACTTGTGGCAGTTGGCGTCGGCGAGGACGATGTCGTCCTGGGCGATCACTCCGTGGCCAACGATCTGATTTGAGTTTGACGACCCGCCGAGGACGTAGAAGGTCCAGTCCGCGCCGAAGATGCGGGCGGCGTTGCGTTCGGAGTCGCCCGGGGGGCCGATGTGGTCGAGCCAGGAGCCGAGGGGGGCGGTGGAGATGCCGAGGTCGGAGCGGAGGAGGTTTTCGCCGAAGAAGCGGTGGAACTCCTGGCCGACGGGGTGCTTGAGGTAGGCGACGCCGCCCATGTGGCCGGGGGCGTCCCAGGAGTAGGCGCCCTGATCGGTGTACTTCTTGAGCTCGCGGAAGTAGGGGGGGAGGAGCTGCTCGTGGTAACGCTCGACGGCGAAGTCGACGCGGTTGGCGATGAAGGCGGGGGTGTCGCCGAAGAGGTGGATGTACTCGTGGACCTGCTTGACGACTTCGAGGGGTAGCTCGGAGACGAGGGTGCGGTCGGCGATGAGAAAGATGGGGACGCGCTTGTTGCGATGGCGGACGGCGCGCATGACCTCGAGCGCGGCGCGTTCGTCGAACTTCTCCTCGCCTTCAAGGTCCCAGTCGAGAAGGATGGCTGAGTAGGAGGGGTCGGAGGTGACGAGGGAGAGACCGTCCTCGGGGGTGGAGGTGCGGACGACCTCGTAGCCTTCTTCGCCGATGGCTTCGACGAGGCGTTCCATGGCGCGATCGGAGACGGAATCGGTGCCTCCGACTTCGGAGGCGATCAGCAGAACCCAGCGGCCTTCATTCATGACTGTTCGATGGTAATTGGGATTGGTGAATTGTGGGTTTCGCGCGGTTGGTGGGCTGATGAATGGCGGTGGAAGGAAGGTGCGAGGAGTATGGACGGGGCGAGCGTTGTCGGGATCCTTCGCTGCGCTCAGGATGACAGCAAAGGCGGGCTGACGGCAAAAGGCGGGCTGACAGCAGAGGTGGGCTGACAGCAAAGGCAGGATGACAGCAGAGGCGGGCTGACAGCAAAGGCAGGATGACAGCAAGGGCGGGCTGACAGCAGAGGCGGGCTGACCGCAAAGGCGGGATGACAGCAAAGGCGGGCTGACGGCAGAGGCGGGCTGACAGCAGAGGCGGGCTGACAGCAGAGGCGGGCTGACAGCAGAGGCGGGCTGACGGCAGAGGCGGGCTGACGGCAGAGGCGGGCTGACGGCAATGACGGGCAGCGGGAATGACGAGAGCGAATGGCAGCTCGGGTGTTGATTAGGGTTTAATATCGCTATACGATACAAATGTGAGTCGAGGCACGAAGAACGCCGCGTTGTTGCGGGAGTTGGCTGAGTTCCGGTATCAGCTGCGGCAGTTTCTGGCCTTCAGCGAAGAGGCGGCTGGGAGGCGGGATCTGCCGTCGCAGCAGCATCAGATGCTGCTGCAGATTGCGGGCGCCGCGGGGGGTGTGGAGACGACGGTATCGTACGTTGCGGAGCGGCTGGGACTTCGGCACCATAGCGTGGTTGAGCTCAGCAAGCGGTGCGAAGAGTCAGGGTTGATTGAAAGAAAGCACGACGTCGCCGATCGCAGATGTGTGGTGCTGCAGGTGACGGCAGAGGGTGAGCGTGTGCTGCGGGCCTTGTCGGAGGATCATGCGCGGGAGCTGCACGAGCTGCTGCCGCGGCTGGTGGTGACGCTGAGGCGGATTTGCGAGCTGGACGGAAAGGCTGCTGAAACCGGCGGGAGCGCAGGAGAGAGGAGAGGAGAGCGCAAATGAAATCTGAGCCGTCGGCTTTACGGGACTTTACGGTGGATCGAAGGGTGTGGCTGCTTTCGGGTGTGGCGATCGGGATTGGAGTGTGCGCGACGGGGCTGGCGGTGGTGCTGCTGCGGCTGATTGCGTTTTCGACGAACGTTTTCTACTATCACCGGTTCAGTTTTGTGGGGGTGTCGCCGGCGGGAAGCCCGCTGGGGCATTGGATGGTGGTGGTGCCGGTGGTGGGCGGGTTGCTGGTGGGCTTGATGGCGCGGTTCGGTTCGGACAAGATTCGCGGGCATGGGATACCGGAGGCCATTGAGGCGATTCTTCTGCATCGGGCGAAGGTGGACCCGAAGATTGCGATCCTGAAGCCGTTGTCGGCGGCGGTTGCGATCGGGTCGGGCGGGCCGTTTGGGGCGGAGGGACCGATCATTATGACGGGTGGTGCGGTGGGGTCGCTGATCGCTCAATGGATGCGGGTGACGGATGCGGAAAGGACGACGCTGCTGGTGGCGGGGGCGGCGGCGGGCATGTCGGCGACATTTGCGACACCGGTGGCGGCGATTCTGCTGGCGGTGGAGCTGCTGCTGTTTGAGTGGAGGCCGAGGAGCCTGGTGCCGGTGGCCTTGGCGAGCGCGACAGCGGGGCTGCTGCGGGTGTTCTGGCTGGGCGCGGGGCCGCTGTTCCGGATGCCGTTGATCGGCGGAGCGCATCACATCGAGTTTTCGGTGGGCGGGCTTCTGCTGGGCGCGCTGCTGGGCCTGGTGGCGGCCGGGATGAGCCGGATGATGTATGCGTTTGAGGACCTGTTTGAGCATCTCCATGTGCACTGGATGTGGTGGCCTGCGCTGGGCGGGATTGGCATCGGTGTGGGCGGCCTGTTCTTTCCGCGCGGGCTGGGTGTGGGGTATGACAATATCGCGGAGTTGCTGCAGGGCAATGCGCCGATCAAGCTGATCCTCGGCATCCTGATTGCGAAGTCACTGATGTGGGCGTTTTCGCTGGGATCGGGGACTTCGGGCGGCGTGCTGGCGCCGCTGCTGATGATTGGCGGAGCTGTGGGAGCGATGGCGGGGCACCTTCTGCATGCGACGGCGGACGTGCAGGCGTTCTGGGCGCTGGTTGGGATGGGAGCGATGCTGGCTGGGTCGCTGGGGGTTCCGCTGACGGCGATCCTGTTCAGCCTAGAGGTGACGCACTGCCTGCCGGCGCTGCTGCCGTTGACGATGGCGTGTATCGCGTCGTACCTGGTGACGGCGCTGCTGATGCCGCGATCGATTTTGACGGAGAAGCTGAGCCGACGGGGGTATCACCTGAGCCGGGAGTATGGGGTGGATCCGCTGGAGCTGGTGATTCTGCGGGAGCTGATGTCGCCGGTTGTGACCGAGCCGATCGAGAGCAGCCTGCCGGCGATCTACGCCTATGCCGACGGGACCGCAAGGGGTGCGGCGGAGATGATGGCGACGGAGGGGCTGGATCGATTGCCGGTAGTGGATCGGGGGACGCGACAGGTTTGCGGCGAGATTACGCTTCGGGATTTGCTGGGGGCGCGGAGCCGGTCGGTGGAGCGGGAGAGCGAGCGTCTGCGTCTGGTGGGGTATGTGGCTCCGGAGCGGGGTGGGCACAACTGAGGCGGGGTGGGGATGTGGTGAGGGCGTGGGCGGGCGAATACTGAGATCCTTCGCTGCGCTCAGGATGACGGCAGGCAAGAGGAGGTGTTGGCTTGGGCGGGCTTGGACGGGAGCAAATACTGGGATTCTTCCGCTCCGCGACAGGGTTGAGACTCGGTGGCTCCGTTGGGTACGGGGCGGGTGCGAAGGCTTGAGCGGCGGCTTGTCTACTCGTGGCGGAGAGCGGTGACGGGGTCCATGCGGGCGGCGCGGATGGCGGGGACGAGGCCGGAGACGATACCGATGATGGCGAGGATGAGGAAGGCGGCGAGGAGGATGGCGGGGGAGACGGAGAGGATGATGTCGCCCTCGTGGTTGGCGGTCTTGTAAATGTCGGAGTAGAGGGGCATGGGTGGGACGAGGTGGGCGACGACGATGGCGGCGACCATGCCGACGAGGCCGGCGAGGAAGGTGAGGGTGAGCGACTCAAAGAGAAACTGCTTGAGGATCTCGCGGGGGCGGGCGCCGAGAGCTTTGAGGAGGCCGATCTCGCGGGTGCGCTCGGTGACGGAGACGAGCATGATGTTCATGACGCCGACGCCGCCGACGCCGAGGGTCATGGCGCCGATGATGCCGAGGACGATCTCGAGGGCGAGAGAGAACTGGGTGATCTGGGCGGAGTCTTCGACGGTGTCCCAGGTGCCGAGGGCCTTCTGGTCGGCGGGGTTGAAGTGGTGGCGCTGGGCGAGGACGGTGCGGACGGCCTGGATGGCTTTGATGTGTAGGTCGGCGCGGGAGGGCTCGAAGACGATGGAGTCGGGGTCGCGCTGCTGCTTGAGGTCGCGCACTAGGGGGAAGGGGATGAAGGCGTTTTCGTTGTCGGGGCCGTTGTTGGAGGAGTCCTGGATCTTGTTGCGGAGGACGCCGATGACGTCGAAGACCTGTCCCTCGATCTCGACGGTTTCGCCGACGGGAGGGAAGCCGTTGAAGAGCTTTTGCGCGGCGTGGGGGCCGAAGATGACGACCTTGCGATGGTCGGTGAAGTCGGAGGCTTCGAAGTAGCGGCCCTGGTCGACGACGAGGTTGCGCATTTCGCCGTAGGGGAGGTCGATGAACTTGGCCTGGAGGTTGACGACCTTTGGGCCGTATTGGAACGAGAAGCCGTCGTCGGTCTCGGCGGAGACGGCTTTGAGGAAGGGGACGGAGTCGCGGACGGCATCGACGTCGCCGTCTTTGAATTTGACCTTTTGACCGGAGCGTTCACCGCCGGCCTGCATGGAGGTCTGCCCGCCCCAGACCATGATGACGTTGTTGCCGATGCCCATGAAGCCGTTGAGGATCTCTTTGCCGAGGGAGCTGCCGTAGGAGAGGAGGAGGACGACGGCGACGAGGCCCCAGGCGATGCCGAGCATGGTGAGGGCGGAGCGGAGGCGATTGCGGATGAGGGCCTGGAGGGATTGGCGGAGGACTTCGAGGAGGCTCATGCGGTGTGGCTCCGGTGGCTGCCCTGGAGTTTGGCGGGAGCACCCCACCCTTTCCGGCTTTGCCGGAGAGGATGGGGCACCCGGCTTTGTGGCTGGGGCGCGGGACTAGTCGACACGGAGGCACTCTATGGGGGTTAGGTTGGCGGCTCGGAGGGCGGGGTAGGTGCCAGCGGAGAGGGTGATGAGGCCCAGGGTGATAAGGGAGGCGGCGATGGCGATGGGGGAGATCGCGGGGAGGGGAAGGAAGTCGGGGCGGGGAAGGAGGCGGAGGAGGAGGCAGATGCCGACGCCGAGGGTGAGGCCGAGGGTTCCGCTGACGAGGGTAATGATGGCGGATTCGACGAGGAACTGGCGGCGGATGTCGACGGCGGTGGCGCCGAGGGCTTTGCGGACGCCGATCTCGCGGGTGCGCTCGGTGACGGCGACGAGCATGATGTTCATGACGCCGATGCCTCCGAGGGCGAGGGTGAGGAGGGCGACGGCGGCGAAGAAGAGGGTCATGATGGAGAAGATGCGCTCGGTGAATTTGGCGCCTTCGAGGGTGTCCCAGACCCACATGGCTTCCTTGTCTGCGGGATCGAAGTGGTGACGGTCGGCGAGGATGCGGGTGACCTGGGCGAGGGCCTGCTCGTGGAGGTCGGCGCTGCGGGGCTGGACGACGATGTTGTTGACCCAGCCGGGGAAGACGCCGGGGCGCTCGGCGGGTGGGAAGTCGCGGGCCATGGAGGAGTAGGGCACGAAGAGCTGGGTGTTGTCGGGGCCGGAGCCGTAGGAACCGTTCTGCTTTTTGTTTTCGAGGACGCCGATGACGGTGTAGGGGAAGCCCTGAACCATGAGGGTTTCGCCGATGACGGGCTTGCCGGGGTAGAGCTGGCGGTTGGCCTCGGAGCCGAGCAGGATGACGCGGCGGGAGGCGTCCTCGTCGGCCTGGGTGAAGAGGCGGCCCTGCTCGACTTTGAGGGAGCGGAAGTTCTGGTACTCGGGCCAGACGCCGCGGACGGCGCGGGAGGCGGCGTTCCAGGGGCTGACCTCGGAGACGGTGCGGCGGAGCTCGGGGGAGACGTTTTTGACGAGGTTGGCCTCGCGCTTGATGGCGTTGACGTCATCGATGGTCATGCGGACGTCGCGGCCGGCGGCGTATCCACCGGAGGGCATGCCGGTCTTGCCGCCGAAGAGGATGGCGATGTCGGTGCCGATGGTGCGGAGCTGCTCGCGCTGCTGGAGGTTGAAGCCGATGCCGAGGCCGACGAGCAGGATGACGGAGGTGATGCCCCAGACGATGCCGAACATGGTGAGGAGGCTGCGGAGCTTGTTGTCCCAGAGGGCGGCGATGGTCTGGTTGAGGATCTCGCGGAAGGGCATAGGCGGCTGAAGGTGCACGGTGGGTTACGCGCGCAGAAGCGTGTTTGTTCCAGCGAGCTGAAGAGCGCGATAAGCCGGGGATGCGTTTGCCGGACGGACGTCCGTTGCGCTACCTAGCGATGCTGGTGGGGGAGGGAACGAGTTTGAGGCGATGGGAGCGTTCGAGTGCATCGACCACGTCACGGTCGAGCTTGTGCGGGGTATCTGCGCGAAGGAGGCGCATGGCCTGCTTATGGGTGAGGCCGAGGCGATAGGGCCGCTTTTCGGTGAGGGCACGGTAGATATCGGCGACGGCGAGGATGCGGGCATCGATGGGGAGATGGGCTGCAGAGAGGTGATCGGGGTAGCCGGAGCCGTCGAGTCTTTCGTGATGTGCGCCGGCAATTGCGGCGATTTCGCGCAGGGGTTTGATGCGGGAGAGGATCTGGCGGGTGAGACGCGGGTGATGCTCGACCTGCCTGCGCTCCTGCTCGGAGAGCTTGCCAGCCTTATCGAGGATGGTGTTGGGAAGCGAGAGCTTGCCGAGGTCATGGAGGAGGGCGGCGCGCCGGACGATCTGGCAGCGAATGTCCGGAAGCCGGAGCGTGCGGGCGATGCTGAGGGCGACCTCTGCGACGCCGAGGGAGTGGCGGTAGGTGAAGGGTGACTTGGCATCGACGACATCGGCAAAGGCCTCGCAGACCCTGTCGATCTCCCCGTGCGCGAGTGGAGGCTGAGCGTTTGGTGCGAGTGAAAGGACGAGACGGAGGGTGGTCTCGTGGAGATCGCGTCCGGAGCAGCCCGACCAGAGCGCCCCCTCGGCATCGAGATTGGAGGCGATGTCGACGAGGGCGGGATCGAACCAATGGGTGCTGCGTTCGCGTAAGACCTTGAGCGCGACCACGGGTGAGCGAGCGGTGGCGAAGACGTCGAGGTGCTGCGCGACGGCGAGGATGCGCGCGAGGAAGGGAATGGAGTTGGCCTGGAGGCGTTTCGGGTAGCCACGGCCATCCCAGTGCTCGTCAAGGGACTGCACGGTTTCGGCCACGGTCTCGCGAAAGCCGAGCTTGCGGATGATGTCGCCGCCGCGCTCACAGCGGAGAGCTATGAGCTCCATGTTGTTTTTGTCGGAGTTTATGGCAATCTGGGCGATGCGGGCGAGGCGACGGACGGGCCCAGCCTTGGGAAGGACGGCACCCCAGAGGAGGGCGAAGCTGGAACGCGACACGTTGTAAGGGTTGGTCCAATCTTCGAGCTTGACGCCTGCCTTGATGATGCGGTCGTCTCCTTCCACGATTTGGCTGATGCGAGCCGCGTTGCTGCTGCAGCCGATGTCTTTGAGGAGAAGGGCGAAGTAGAGGTCGCTCTGCTGATCTGCGGGGATGCCAGCACGCTGCGCGATCCGCATGCCGAGGACGCAGGTTCGCAGGGCGTGCCCGGGAACGGCGCCTTCGGTGAGATCAATCGCAAAGGAGAGCGCGGAGATGATCTCCGAGAGCAGGAGGGGCAGCTCCGGCAACGGAGCGACGGACCTCGGATCGATTTGCGTGACTGGCATCACATTGAACTCCGCTTGCCGTGATGAGCGTGTCGAGAACCTGGGGCCGGTGTCGAGACGCCATTGTAGAGCGGGGAATCCTGCTGCGAGTGCTCGACTGAAGACTTACACCTTCTATTTGGACGTCGGGCGGGCAAGCCAGGACTCAAACGAAGCGGTGAAGGAGATGCATGTGCATGGGGTCGCGGGGGCGGAGGGTGATGCGGGCTTGCGGGACGGGTGGAGCTGGGTCGAGGTAGCGCATGCGCCAGCGGCTGGCGATGGTGGCGATAGCGAGGATGCCTTCCATCCAAGCGAAGGACTCTCCGATGCACTGGCGGGCGCCGCCGCCGAAGGGGAAGTAGACGAACTTGTCACGGCCGGCCTTGTTTTCGGGCGAGTGGCGGGAGGGGTCGAAGCGGAGGGGGTCGGGGAAGAACTCGGCGCTGCGGTGCATGACGTACTGGCTGAAGAAGACGTGGGAGCCGGCGGGGATGCGGTAGGGGCCAAGGGTGACGGGCTTGGTGGCGAGGCGTCCCATGGCCCAGGCGGGTGGGTAGAGGCGCATGGCCTCGGCGAAGACCTGTTCGGTGTAGCGGAGGCTGGGCATGTCGGCGAGGGTGGGGAGGCGGTGGGTTCCTTGCGCGGCAGATGAGGCAGGTACAGACGCAGGTCCCTCCACTTCGGAGCGGCGCTCCTCCGGTCGGGATGACAGATCTTTCTTTTGGGGATCCGCGCCGAGGACGCGGTCGAGTTCTGCGTGGAGTTCGGCTTCGGGGCCGGGGTTTTGGGAGAGGAGGTACCAGGTCCAGGCGAGGGCGTTGGCGACGGTCTCGTAGCCGGCGAGGAAGATGGTGAGGGCTTCGTCGCGGACCTGCGTGTCGTTCATTCCGTCGGGGCCGGTGCTGTGGTCGTCGGTCTCGTAGCGGGAGGCGATGAGCATGGAGAGGAGGTCGCCGCGGTCGCGGGTGGGGTCCTGCTGCATCTCCTGGCGGCGTTCGGTGATCATGCGGTTGACGATGGCGTCGAGGCGAGCGCGGGAGCGGCGGAACTTGACGACGCCGGGGATGGGCAGGTGGAGGTATTTCTCCAGCATGGGCATGGCGACGAGGAAGTTATAGAGGCCCATGATGGTGTTGGTTTCGGTGTTGATGGAGAGGATGTCGGGGGTGACCTCGGCGTCGAAGAGGGTGCGGGCGATGATGCGGAGGGAGAGCTCCATCATGGCGTTGTTGATGTCGATGATCTGCCCGGGCTGCCAGCGGCCAGACTCCGCGGCGGCGATGGCGGCGATCTCCTCGCCGTAGGCAGAGATGCGCTGGCGATGGAAGGCGGGCGCGGCGATGCGGCGCTGGCGCATGTGGACGGGGTCGTCGGAGGTGATGAGGCCTTCGCCGAGCAGGATCTTCATGCGCTGGAGGGTGCGCTCCTTGACGAAGGAGCCCGCCTGGTTGATGAGGACCTCGCGGACGTAGGCGGGGTGGTTGCAGAAGACGATGGGTGTGCCGAGGAACTTGTACCAGGAGATGGGGCCGAAGGTCTTGTGGAGGTGCTCGAAGAGACGGATGGGTTCGCCGAGCTTGACCCAGGGCTTGCCGAGGTAGGCGTGCAGAGGGTATTTGAGGCCGGGGGGCATGCGGTAGCCCTGGTCTTCCAGCGCGGGGAGGTGTACGGACGACGTTGTCTCTGCGCTGCCGTCACCGACGTCGGCCGGATCGAGCTCGGCGTGGGCCGGCATGGGCGGTGGGGTGGTCATGGAGATTCGACGCGGGAGGTGAGCCGGTCGAGGACCGCCTGCTGGATGAGGGTGTTGATGTGGTCGATGGAGCCGTCGCTTTCTATCGTCAGGACGCGATGGGGATCGCGCGCGGCGATCTCCAGGTAGGCGCTGTGGATGCGGGTGTAAAAGACGTCAGGCTCGCGTTCGAAGCGGTTTTCGTCGGTGCCGTCGCGCTCGAGGTGGCGCTGATTGCGGCGACGGGCGCGCCGAAGGGAGGAACTGAGCGGGGGGAGGAGCAGGAGGGTGAGGTTGGGCTGGAGGCTGCCGCAGATGGCATGGTGGAGATCGAGCACGGTGGTGGAGCCGAGCTGGCGGCCTGCGCCCTGGTAGGCCTCAGAGGAGTCGGTAAAGCGGTCGCAGAGGACGATGTCGCCACGGGCGAGGGCGGGCTGAATGACCTCGGCGATAGCCTGGGCGCGGTCGGCGAACATGAGGGCGAGCTCGGCGTGGGGGGCGATGGGGCCGAGGGCGGCCTCGGAGCGGGAGTCGAGCAGGATGGCCCGGATGCGGTCGCCGAGGACGGTGCCTCCCGGCTGGCGAAGGGTGGTGACGGGGTAGCCCTGCCCTTCGAGGAAGGTAGCGAGCTTTTGGAGCTGGGTAGTCTTTCCGGAGCCGTCGAGGCCTTCGAAGGTAATGAAGTAACCGCGCAGCATGAGGCGAGTCTATCGCAGGGCCGAAGGCTGCATCTTACGGAATGAGCCTTTGATCCGATCGGCTATGGGGGTCGACGGTCGTGGCGAGTGTGAAAGAGGGATAAGAGATGCTTACGGTCGTTTTTCTGGTGATCTTTGGCGGTCTGGTCGTCGGCTTCGGGATTTGGGTGGTGGCGTTTGGGGGGATGAAGCGCCGGGGCCAGAGTGGTATCGGGGAGGTACGGAAGGAGCCTGTCAAGGAGGGCCGCGCCTCGGGGCTGGATTAGAAAGGCATCGCTACTTCTGTCGGAAGGTCGTTTGCCAGCGTACATTGGCGGGCTCGATAACCACGGTCAAGAGGCCTTCGGCACCTTCGTGGAGCTCGGGACCGTTGGATGCGTGCTCGTGACGGCCGGCATCGGTGTAGGTCAGCTTCAGGGGACCGCTGCCGAGGACTTTGAAGCGGTAGTGAAAGTCCGAACCGTCAGCGAGGTTTTGGGTCCCGAAACTGGCGCTTGGGTAGTCGATTTCCAGCAGAGAGAGAGAGACTCCGGAGCGGTTCTGGATGGTGGAGTCGACCATGGCTGAGTGGCAGCCGGCGACGAATAGGATGCTGACTGGGGCGGCTACCCGGAATAGGATTCGGGACCTCAACTGGAGCATGGAACAAGCGTAGCAGCTAGATGCTGGCGGTGTTTCGGTCGAGGATGCGTGCACTGAGGACAACGCCGTCGTTGTTGTCGTGGAGACGAATCGGGAAGGCCAGGACGCTCCATGTAAGGCCTTCTTCTCCGGGTTTTGGAGCGCGCAGCAGACCGAGGCGAGTGCGGTCGATAAAGGTTTCGCGAGTGCGAGGGACGGTAAGGAGGACTTCGCGCCAGTCGCGCATAAAGGCTGGGAGTTCGTCGAAGATGCATCGACCGGGGAACCAGTCGCGGTGCTTCCCGAGGTAGTCGGCGGCCGGGTCGTTGCAGAAGAGCCAGATGCCGCGGTCATTGAAGATCTGGACGAGGGCATCGGAGCCGATGGCGCGGGAGATACGGGAGTAAAAGAAGTCGCGGGCGTCCACGACAACCGGTGCGCCGCGGCGCTTGGCTTCGAGCGAACTGAGAGCGGCGAGTAGATCATCGACGGAGCTGTGGCCTTTGAGCAGGTGCATGTCCTCGACGCCGCCGAAGAATCGCTCGAGGGTGGCGGAGAGGATGATGATGGGGATGTGCGGGCGGCGCCGGCGGAGAGTGGCAGCGACCTCCGTACCAAACTCGCCCCCGCCGAGATGGTAGTCGAGCACGGCGATATCGATGTTGTCGAGCAGCTCGGTTGCCTTATCGATGCTGGTCGCCGGGAGGCAGTCATATCCGTGCTGCCGGAGGATGGCGCAGCGCAGGTGGAGGTTGGTAGGGTCGTCATCGAGGAGCAGCAGACGGACCTGCGGGGCAGCTGGCGGGGTCGCTCCGTTTGAGCTAGACAAGGATGGCATTATTGGCTGACATAGATTCGGATCGATCATAAAGGATGGACGTGGTACTCGTGGGTTACTTTTGTCTATCTTTTAGGTTACGCATGAGACCCGGTAATCGGTGTAACAAAGCGACAGATTTAAGCCATTGGCGATTTTCGACGGCGGGATAGCCGCTGACGACCTTACCGGCAGCGACGTCGGAGGGGATACCGGACTGGGCGGTGGCGACAACCCCGTCACCAATAGAACAATGGCCGGCGACGCCGACTTGGCCGGCAAGGATGACGCTGTTTCCAATGGCCGTGGAGCCGGCGAGCCCTACCTGGGAGCAGAGAAGGGTGTCTCGGCCGACCGAGGAGCCGTGGCCCACCTGGACGAGATTATCGACCTTGGTTCCGGCATGGATATGGGTTTCGCCGATGGAAGCGCGGTCGATGCAGGCGTTGGCCTGCACCTCGACGCGGTCGTCGAGGACGGCCGGGCCGGACTGGAGGATTTTGTACCAGCGGCTTCCGAGCGGCCGTTCGGGATCTTTGGCAAAGCCGAAACCGTCGGCCCCGATGATCGCGCCGTTCTGCAGGACGACATCGTTGCCGAGGCGACAGTGCTCGCGGACGACGGCATGGGCGTGCGCGAAGAGGCGATCGCCGATGCGGACGTGCGGGTAGAGGACGGAATGCGCGAGCAGGACGGCATCGGCTCCGATCGTGGCGCCATCCATGATCACGACGTAGGGGCCGATGTGGGCCCGGGGACCGATGGTGGCGGTCGCAGCAATGCTGGCGGTGGGGTGGATGCTGGGCGGGTAGGTGGGCGGCTGATAGAAGAGCTCGACAGCGTGGGCGAAGGCCAGGTAGGGATTGCGGGTGCGGAGCGTGGGTGTGGGGAGGTCCGGGAAGGTGGGTTCGACGAGGATGGCGGAGGCTTGTGTCGTCTGGGCGAGCGGGGCGTAGCGGAGATTGGAGACGAAAGTCAGTTCGCCAACGCCGGCACTTTCGATGCCAGCGACGCCGCGGATGGAGGTGCCGGGGTCGCCGCCGATGAGTTCGGCGCCGAGTTCCTGGGCGAGTTGCGTGAGGGTGATGGAGGTCGCCATCGGTCAGTTCGGGTGTGCACTGGGGGGTTGAGGAAGACTGAATAGGTCGTCCTGGATGCTGGTTGCCGGCGGGGCGGTGACTGGCTTGCGGCGGGAGGGCGTGGTGATGACGGCGAGGATAGCGAGTTCGGCGATGGCGGAACGTGGGATGAAGATGCGCTGGGTGTTGGAGCGGGTGTCGGGCGGGGTGAGGTAAAGGCCGGTGTCGTTGAGGAGATCGTCGAGCAGCGAGGTGTCGGTGGGCGCGAGGCCTTCGAGCAGATCGGGCGAGCGCGGGTCGGCTGAGGCGGAAGTGGGGGTTCGGAAGGTGACACGGACCCAGAGGCCTTCGGAGCGTGGGCGGGCGAGGAAGGCGCGACGTGTGAGGCGCTCCGGGTTGACGCTGTCGTGGAGGTTGAAGTCTCGAACGTAACTTATATATTTCACATCACTTAGCACAATGGGGCTGAGGTGTCCATGTAGGTCGAGGAGGGCTATAGAATTGCCCTGGACGAAGCTGCCGACGGCAAGGTATCCGGGAAGCACATCGCCGACGAAACGCCGGATGATGACCTTTTTGTGTGCGGAGGCCATGAGTACCTGCAGGATTGTCGCACGGGCGTACTGTCCATACTCGGAAAAGCTGCAGCTGAGTAGTCGGGTGGGTGCCCATGTGCTAACATATAGCTTTGTGCAAGCGCAAACAGTTCTTTATAAATGCCTCATATGACTTGGTTTACCGAGTTTACGGAGCGGCAGAGGGGCAATCAAGGACGAGCGCTCGAAGGAGTACGCGTACGTTATGGCCGACAATATCTACCTGCTTGAGACACGTCTATCGAAGGCCCAACAGGCTGCCTTGGCAGCGGTTCGCGACGTGGCGAGAGGGCGGGGCTTGACGGTGTTTCTGGTGGGGGGCGCGGTACGCGACCTGATTGGCGGCGCCGCGGTTCGTGATTTGGATGTAGTGGTTCAAGGAAACGCTCTGAAGTTACGGAAAGATATTGAGAAGGTGGGCGGCGTGGTGGCCGGCGAGACGGAATCCAGACAAGCACTTTTTGTACGGTTTCCGGGTGGTGTTCGTGTGGAGATTGGAAGCACTTTGACGGTGACGTATCCGAAGCCCGGAAAAGCGGTCGTGAAGCCGGCGACGATCCTCGATGACCTCCGGCGGAGAGACTTCACGGCGAACGCGATGGCGCTCTCGTTGAACGAGGGTTCGTACGGTCTCTTGATGGATCCACTGAACGGGGTGGCGGATATTGAGAACCGGGAGTTGCGGCTGGTGAGCAACTATGGATTTATTGAAGATCCGGTGCGAATGATTCGGGCGGCTCGGTTGGGGGCGCGGCTTGGATGGCATATGGACGAGAAGACGCAGACCCGCTATGAGACGGGAAAGGCGGAAGGGTACATTTCGGCGCTGGACGAGTTTCATCGGGGGTATGAAGCGGAGGAGATCTTCCATGAGGAGGACGCGCTGCGGGTGATCCGGCGGCTGGAGGAGGAGGGCTGGATCGAGCACCTGGCGCCGGCGCTCTCGTCTGCAAAGGCGAATGTGGGTGAGTTGGAGCGGCTGCGGGAGAGCCAGGCGCAGCTGCAGATGCAGGGGGTTGTGGCGGATGCGGCGGCAACGAACTTTCCGCTGCTGACGACGAAGATGGCTGCCAAGGAGCTCGAGGCGTTGAAGCGGAGCTTTCCGCGACAGGGTTTTGTGCGCGAGATCGAAGGTTTGGAGGCGAAGGGTAAGGAGTTTGCGGCGCAACTGGGTGGCAAGGGTGCGGCGCTGCCGTCGCAGGCGTACAAGCTGATTACCTCGGGTGATCCGGAAGCGGTGTTGTGGGTGGCGTATACAACCAAGAGCCCGGGGCTGCAGGCAAAGTTCAAGAGCTTCTACACCGACTGGCCTCAGGCGCGACAGAGGGTTCCGTATCTGGTGATGCAGGAGATGAGGATTACGCCCGATCTTCCTGAGTATGAAGCCATTACGGAGCGGATCTTCTTTGAGCTAATGGATGGGAAGCTAGGTACGCCCGAGGAGATTAAGGCATTTCTGGAGCCGTATTCTCCGCCGGCGCCGCCGCCGCCGGTCAGTCTGCGTCGGCCGCGCGCTGCGAAGAAGGATGCGAAGTCGGCGAAGAGCCGGAAGAAGGCGGCGGAGCCGGTGGTCGAGGAAGCTGAGGTGGCTGCCAAGGGGGAGAGTTCTCCGGTGGTTGAGACGGCGACGGAGACGGTGGCTGCGCCTCCGGCCCTGGCCAAGGGAAAGGCCGAGCGAACGGTGGCTGTCGAGGTCCCTTCGGGTGCTGCGGAGGCGGTTGGTGGCGGGTCCGACGCTATGCCTGCGGAAGCGGTGGCTCCGAAGGTGAAGCATACTGTATCGAAGTCAAAGGACGCGGCGGGCGCGGTGGAGAGGGTGCGTCCGGAGGACAGCGGCCGCACGAAGGCTACGGAGGCACGGGCGGTCAAGAGACCCGTGAGTCGTCCAGCTTCCAAGAAGGAAGTGACGAAGACTGTGGCTGCGAAGAAGAGTTCGCCAGCTGCGCGGATGGCTCCTGGGAAGAAGGCGGTAGCGGCCAAGAAGGGCTCAGCGGCTGCCAGGAAGAAGGCGGCCTCGCCTGCGAAGGGTCCTCTGCCGAAGAAGAAGGTAGTAGGCGGCAAAGCTGCCAGTGCGAGCAAGGTGGGGGCGAAGGGGACTCCTGCGAAGATAGCCGGGAAGAAGGTTCCACCGGGTAAGGCCGGAGCTAGGGCGAAGAAGGGTGCGGCGAAGAGGCGCTAGGCCCGGTTATGAGGCTCTGGTGCTTCCGGGTATACGCGGCGCGTGGGGGTGTGGCTGATCCGTTGAGCTCACCTGCCGCTCCTCATTCTTTTGTACGCAGATACCTTTCAAGTTCCGCTCTGCCTTCGTATCCTGCCCAGTCAGCCGGCGTTGCATGCCATATGTGATCCTTTCTATCGAGTTGTGCCCCGCGTTCCACGAGGAGGCGGACCAGGGCGTCATGGCCGGCAAGGGCAGCCTGATGGAGTGGGGTGGAATGGGAATGCCCACCGACGGGGTTGTAGCGGTTAGGATCTTCGCCCATATCCAGCAGCGCTCGGACTATCTCGACGCGACCGAACTGTGAGGCCATGGCCAATGCCAAGTGGCGCTCCGCACTGTTCGCCGCTGGGAGAAGCTGGTTGAAATTGTCCGTATGCCCGAGAGCGGCCGCAACCGGGGGGTCGACTCGGGCACCGCGTCGAAGAAGAGCATCGACACCGTTGAACTCGCCGTGCAGGACAGCAGCATGGACGCGGTATTAGGGTCTGCACCGTAGTCGCAAAGTAGATCGATCAGTGGAACCTGGACGGAACACTCGCGCGGTACACTCCCGGGAGCAACCAGCATGAGTGTCTCGTTTCTTGCGGCGATCTCTGTGTTGGCATCGAGAATAACCTTCGCGACCTGGACGATGTTGGATGGCAATACGCCACGTCGGACAGGATTTCCGCAACGAATTCGAGCAGCGTTGGGTTGCGAAAGTAATTTCCAACCTCGAAAGGAATATGCTGATCGACGAGCTTCGGATGATGCTTTAGATGGGCACGCAGACCTGTAATGTCCCCTGCATCGAGGAGGTCCACAGCTTGGCGAAATGCGGTGTCTTCGATGCGTTCATGGTGGGCAGATAGAGTCGATCAGACATGTCTGTATGTGCACTGATGGGCGTTCGCCTTTGTGACAAACTCACGCGGTTTCCTGGGGAGGGGCTCTAGCGGGGGATGTCGATTGGGTGGTCCTGGCTACCCGGGTTCTCGCGCTCCTTCTCGGCTTTGACGGCCTCGGGGTGAGCGGCGAAGTAGGTTTTCTGGTCGTCGACGAGGCGGGTGGCCTCTTCGTGGACGTCACGGACGGACTCGAGGGCGAGCTTGCGGGCGAGGTTGTAGGCTTCGCTGTCAGGCGCGGTGCGGAGGGCGCTGGACCAGCGGTTGGTGGCCTCGATGAGCTTGGGAAGCTGCTTGCGGATATCGCGGTGACGAGGGCCGTAGTCGTCGAGGTTGTCGTTGAGTTCGTCGGCGATGGAATTGAACTGCTCAAAGAGGTCGTGGAGGTCGTCTTCACGGCCCGGGCGGCGAGGTTTAGCGACGAGCTCCTGGATGGACTTCGAGCGGGCGTCGAGAAACTTAACGAAGACGGCGAGGCGGTCGTTGGGGACGTAGGCCGCCTCACGGAGCTGCTCCACCTCGCCATCGGAGAGGGCGGTGTCACGGCGCTGAGCGGGGAGGGGGAGGGCCGACAGCAGAGTGACGAGGCAGAGGAGCTGGAGGCGGCGCATGGGTGTCAGTGTTTGAAGACCTGCGTGAGGAGCTCGTCCTGGACCTGGTTGAGCTGCTTAAGGGTGGTTTCGAGGGTGGCGCGGTCTTCGCTCGAGGCAGCGTGGAGGTAGTCGCCGAGGCGATGGGTGGTGTGGTGCATCAGCATCTCGGCGTTTTTGAGGCGCTTGGTATCGTTGGTGAGGCCGAGGTGGATGAGCTGTGCGTAGTGCTCGACGCGCTTGAGGGTGGCGCTGGCGCGGTCGATGTCGCCGTCGAGCATCTGCTTGCCAGCGAGCTCCGTCATGGTGTGGACGAGTTCGGTATAGAGAAAGCATTGCTCGCGAGGATTGGCCTGCTGGGCGCGTAGCTCGAGCTGGGAGAGGGTCTGCTCGTCGGGCAGGATTTCGTTGATGGCGGCAGCGCGGGCGGGCCTTGCGAGGGAGACGTTGAAGATCAGGAGGGTTAGGAGAGGGAGGACGATGCGAACGGGGGCCGTGGGGAGAGACTTCTGCATGACGCACCTCCTGCGGTGCGCGATCTACTTCATGTGTTCGAGGGCGATGAGGCGGTGGCGCGCCTCCCATTCCTCGTCGGGGAACTTGCCGTTGGCCACGGAGAGGAACTGCTGGTAGAGATCGGAAGCCTGCTTTCGGTGATGTAGCTTGTCGTGTGCCGCAGCCGCCAGGAACAGGGAAGAAGGTGACTGTGGCAGGAATGTAGCACGTAGATCGAGCGCATGCAATACGGTATTCGGGTCATTGTTTTGCGTGGCCGCAAAGGCGAGGTGGCTGGCGGCGGAGGCAGCGTCGTCGTGTGAGGGGAAGGCGGAGATCTGGGCGATGGCGCGCTCGAGGATCTGCTGGGCTTCGGGGTAGCGCTTGAGGTGGATGAGGGCGTCGGCGCGGGCGTCGAGGAGGGTGGGGTCGGTTGGGGATTGGGTGGAGAGGGCGGCGAAGAGGGGCTCGGCCTCGGCGTACTTGCCGGATTGGGTGAGGAGGTGAGCGTAGAGGCGGGTGACGGCGGGGTCAGAGGGGTTTTGGGTGTGGAGCTTTTCGAGGAGGGCGGTGGCCTCTTCGGGTTTGTTCTCATGGAGATAGAGGGTGGCCAGATAGGCGGAGAGGGCGGGGTCGTTGGGGTGGGCGGCGAGGGCGTCGGTGAGCAGGGGCTCGGCTTCGGCGGACTTGTTTTCGGTGACGAGGAGGTGCGCGAGGGCGGCGGTGGCGGCGGGATCATTGGGGCTGCGGGCGAGGAGGCGGCGGTAGGCCCGCTCGGCGTCGGCGGTGCCTTCGGGACTATGGGCCTGCTCGGCGAGCTGGGCGGAGAGGAGGGCGTCGTCGGTGGTTTCGGGGGAGAGCTTGATGGCGGCGAGGAGGGCGTCGCGGGCCTCGGCTGGGTTGGAGGCTGCGTCGAGGTGGGCGAGGGCGCGGTAGGCCCGGGCCTTGATGGCGGGGTCGGGCGAGTTGAGGTTGGTGGCGGAGAGGAGTTCGGTGCGGGCGTCGGAGGCGCGGTTGCTACGGGCGAGGAGGAGGCCGAGGGCGAGGTGGGGCTCGAGGTAGGCGGGGTCGGCGGCGATGGCGCGTCGGTAGGTGACCTCGGCTCGGGCGGTTTGGGCGGGCTCGGTGTCGCTGAGGGCATCCTGGGCGGCGGCGAGGTCGAAGAGGACGTGGGCGTCGTTGGGGTACTTTTGAGCGAGGGGGGTGAGGAGCTTGAGGGCGGTGGGGAAGTCTCCCTGGCTCATGGCGTTGGCGGCCTGGGTTCGGAGGGGATCCTCGCGTGGGAGGAGTTGGGCGGGAGGTCGGGAGCTGGAGCTGGCGTCGGAGGTGCCGGGGGGGAGCTGGGCGTGGGCTCCGGCGGCGAGGAGGAGAAGGGCGGGACCGAGCATAGATCGTCCTATGCGGACGCGAACGAATGTCATGTACCCCTCCCCCCCGTACTTTCTGCAAAGTCTTCGGAACAAGGGGCTTAGACTGCGAAGTATCCCCCTTGGACGCGCGGAAGCCCGGCGCATTGCCGGGCTTCCTTGATCTCGTGCTGTGTCTACTATAGCAGGGACGAAGTGTGAGTTGCGCCATGGGAGCGCAGCTTCATAGGAGGGTGTTTTGGATAGGAGAGGAGGGAAACAGGTCACTCACCACAAATGCGTTTTCGCAGGAGTCAATCGCACGGCAGCCCGGCACCGTTTCTAGAGATACTGTTTGACGAGGACGAGGCCTAGTTTGGCGAGGGCCGCTCGATATGATCGACAACGACCACAGGCACAGGCCCCTTCGTCCGCACCAGTCTGAGTCCAAGCTGCTCTTGAATTGCCGTAAATAATGGTGGCTGGTCCGGTTGGCTTTCCTCCCCAACGTCCGAAGGATCAAGCTGCATCGGCCGCCATGTCACTTGAAAGTCATATAGCCCTTCAGTCCGGTCTGGTCCACCACCGTGCGACCAAGCAGGAAAGGGGAATGTATCCACGTGTCGAGCGCTACCGCCGTGGCGGTCATCTGGAACTTTCCTCCGAGGTCGACCAAGGAGAGCTTAGTCGATTCGCCATCTTTTGCGAGAGTCAGCTTTGGCCCACCCTTCGCTATCACCAGCGCGTAGAGAGGCATCTCTCTTTTTTCGATATGGGCCTTCAGCTTGAATCGATCCGCCAACAACGATTGCTCCATCAGGGCAAACTCCTCCCGCTGTTGCGGCGGAGTCTTCGTTCGCAGCGTTGCGAACAGCGAATCCTCGATCTTTGCCTGGATCTCGTATGTATCGGATCCCATCCAGTCCGGTCCGCCCAGGATGCGGTTGTCAGAGCCTGGCGGCAGCCCATACGCTAACGCGATCAGCATTCTAGCGGACAAGGTCATACCCACTCGATCCGATGTCAGTCCATTGCCGAGCGGAGCAACCCTCTCATGAGCGTTTTGGGAAGCCATCGCACCGTCCGGCGGAGGTGGAGGCGCTAGATCTGGCCCGGGCTGCCAAGGCCTGATCGACACCACTTCAAATGAAGGATGCGGATAGCTGTCGGGCGAGATCTGCGAATATGCCGGCACTCCGGTAGCCAGAACGCCGAAAACTGCCAGGACTCTCGGGGAGATCCTTACCATGGGTTGCCTCCATTCTTCTGTCAGGACTGTGCTTGTGCTGATCGCTGCGAAGCCGACAGCGAGGTAGAAGGCGACTGAGAGAGCCGAGGCTCGCAACAGATCAAGAAGACGGAGACCGCCTTGCGAAACCATGACGTATTGGCCCGATAGCAGTGATGGTCTTGCCATTGGTTTCTGCACCGCTGCGCCGGACGATGTGCTCACAGCCCACTGCCTGCCCAAAGACAAGAGCGCATCCAGACATAGGTACGCAAAACCTGTTTCTGCCAACGCGTCTTCGAAGTCAAGGAGCATCTCCCGGCCAAACTCGCTGCGGAAAACAGCTGGATGCAGCCTGATGATCATTCCGCAAAGTGAGCGCCGACGCTTCCTCATGACTGCCTCTCCTCACGAAGGCGCAGACTGCGGCGAACCTCACGTACCATGCGTGCCAGACGTTCTGTCTCTGCCGCGAGCACAGCGCTTCCCGATTGCGTGAGGTGATACTCACGTCGGGTCTCGCCGTGGGAATTCACACCCTGGCACTCCTCCACGAGGCCAAGCTTGAGAAGTTTGTTTACGTTGTCGTAGAGCGTGCCTGGGCCGATCTTGTACTGGCCACCGGACTGCCGTGCGACCTCCACCATGATGCCGTACCCATGTAAGTCGCTGTTCGACAGTGCCAACAGGACGTGCATTGTTGCCGGAGAGAGAGGAAGGTAATCGGAGTAGTCTCGGTTCATGTTAGGAATACGATATATCGGCTTCCGAATACTAGCAATAAGAGATTGGTGCCTATTCACCGAAATGTGAGCCCGGGATTGAAAAGCAAGCAGACGTATACCGACCAATCGGCTTGTGTTTACGAATGATCTGATTCCGTCTCGGGGACGGCTCCTGGAGCGGCGGGCCTATGCGGGGATCTGTTCGGTGGCTTCGCTTTCGGGGATCTCGGTGCGGGCGGCGGCGGAGGGGAGGTGCAGGACTGGGGCGAGCCAGTGGCCGGTGTGGGAGTTGGGGTTGGCGGCGATCTGTTCGGGGGTGCCGGTGGCGACGATCTCGCCTCCGCCGGAGCCGCCTTCGGGGCCCATGTCGACGACCCAGTCGGCGGACTTGATGATGTCGAGGTTGTGCTCGATGACGAGGAGGGAGCCGCCGCCTTCGATGAGTTTGCGGAAGGCGGTGAGGAGCTTGGCGACGTCGTCGAAGTGGAGACCGGTGGTGGGCTCGTCGAGGATGTAGAGGGTTCGCGAGCGTGCCTTGGCGGCGGTGTCGTTGTTCGCGCGAGTGGTGATGGAGCGCGCTGTAGCGAGGTGGGAGGCGAGCTTGACGCGCTGGGCTTCGCCGCCGGAGAGGGTGGTGGCGGACTGGCCGAGGCGGACGTAGCCGAGGCCGACCTCGTCGAGGACGTAGAGTTTATCGACGATCTTGGGGTGTCCGGCGAAGTAGGTGAGGGCTTCCTTGACGGTCATGTTGAGGACGTCGTGGATGTTTTTGTTGCGGTACTTGATCTCGAGGATGGAGTTTTTGTAACGGGTTCCGTTGCATTCTTCGCAGGGAAGTTCGATGTCGGCGAGGAACTGCATTTCGACGGTGACGGTGCCGTCTCCTTCGCAGACGTCGCAGCGGCCGCCGGGGACGTTGAAGGAGAACATCCCTGCGGCGAAGTTGCGGCGTTTTGCGTCGGGTTGCGCGGCAAAGAGGGCGCGGATGTCGTCGAACGCTTTGATGTAGGTGACCGGGTTGGAGCGGGGGGTGCGGCCGATGGGGGACTGGTCGACGAGGATGACCTCGTTGAGGTGCTGGACGCCGGAGAGCTCGCGGTAGAGGTGGGTGGGGGCCTGGGTTTGGGAGGAGCCCTCGGCCTGGCCGAGCGCCTGCGTGAGGGCGCGGTAGAGGACCTGGTGGATGAGGGTGGACTTGCCGGAGCCGGAGACGCCGGTGATGCAGCAGAGGAGGTTGAGGGGGATGTCGAGGTCGACGCCGCGGAGGTTGTGGATGCGGGCGCCGAAGAGTTTGAGGTGTTCGCGGCCGGGCTCGCGGCGGAGTTTGGGGACGGGGATGAAGGATCGGCCGGAGAGGTATCGGCCGGTGATGGACGCGGGGTTGGCGGTGACTTCGGCGACGGTGCCGGAGGCGAGGAGATGGCCGCCGAGCTCGCCGGCGCCGGGGCCGAGATCGAGGAGGTGGTCGGCGGAGCGGATGACGTCGGGGTCGTGCTCGACGACGAGGATGGTGTTTCCGAGGTCGCGGAGGTCGTGCATGATGCGAATGAGCTTGGCGGTGTCGCGGGTGTGGAGGCCGATGGAGGGCTCGTCGAGGACGTAGAGGGCGCCGACGAGCCGGGAACCCAGGCTTGTGGCTAATTGGATGCGTTGCGATTCGCCGCCCGAGAGGGTGGAAGAGAGGCGGTCGAGGGTGAGGTAGTCGAGGCCGACCTCGTGGAGGAAGCGGATGCGCTGGCGGACCTCTTCGAGGATCTTTCCGGCGATCTCGGTTTGTGCCGGTGAGAGTTGCAAATGGTCGAAGAAATCGGAGGCGGCGGTGATGGTGAGGGCGGAGGCCTCGCAGATGTTTTTATTGTTTATGAGGACGGCGCGGGCTTCGGCTCGGAGGCGCTGGCCGCGGCAGTCGGGGCAGGTGGCGTAGCCGCGGTACTTGGAGAGGAAGACGCGGACGTGGAGCTTGTATTTTTTGCGATCGAGGTCGGCGAAGAAGCCGCGGATGCCGGGAAAGATGCCGTGTCCGAACTCGATGATGCGCTGCTGTTCGGGCTCGAGGTCGTACCAGGGAATATTGGTGGGGATGCCGGCCTGTTTGGCGAAGCGCTTGAGCTCGCCGTGCATGGGGCGGTATTTGCCGGAGGCCCAGGGGGCGATGGCGTCGTTGTCGAGGGTGCGGGATTTGTCGGGGATGATGAGGTCGGGGTCGAAGTCGATGGTGTTGCCGAAGCCCTGGCAGCGGGGGCAGGCGCCGTAGGGGTTGTTGAAGGAGAAGAGGCGCGGCTCGGGTTCGCGGTAGGCGCGGTGGCAGGTGGAGCACTCGAAGGCGGCGGAGTAGCGGAGGTGGGTTGGGGTTTTGGGTAGAGAAGCGGGTCTCTCCACTGCGGCGGCTGCGCCACCTTCGGTCGAGATGACAGCATTTTGGGGTGCGCCTTCAGCCGAGATGACAGCATTTTGGGATGCGCCTTCGGTCGAGATGACAGATGGTTGGGTGGATAGGGCTTGGAACTGGACTTCGCCGGACTCGCGGTAGCCGGTTTCGATGGCGTCGACGAGGCGGGTGCGAATGTCGGGGGAGAGGGCGAGGCGGTCGATGAGGACGAAGATGGGGCGGTTGAAGTCGAGCTCGAGGAGGGATTCGGGGGTGGAGAACTCGACGATGCTGCCGGTCTGGCCGTCGGGTGTGGGCTGGTAGAGGCGGTTGTAGCCGCGGCGGCGGAGTTCGGTGAGGCGGTCTTTGAGGGGGTCGGTGAGGTTGAAGACGGGGGGTGCGGGTTCGGTTATCTTTGTCGACTTCTTGGTGGCTTTCTTTGCGGGCTTGGGTGCGGGGGCGGCTTCGGCGGTGACGGGCTGCTGAAGGGGCTCAAGTTTTATGTCGGTTCGGACGATAGGGAAGAGGGCGTAGACGCGTGTGGATTCAGGCAGGGCGAGGAGGGCGGCGACGATCTCGTCGACGGTGTCGTGGCGGACGATGCCTCCGCAGTGGAGGCAGGTGACGGTGCCGCAGCGGGCGTAGAGGAGGCGGAGGTAGTCGTAGATTTCGGTGGCGGTGGCGACGGTGGAACGGGGGTTGCGGGTCTGGTTTTTCCGCTTGATGGCGATGGCGGGCGCGAGGCCGTCCATGTGGTCGACGTCGGGCTTTTCGATGCGCTCGAGGAACTGGCGGGCGTAGGCGGAGAGCGATTCGACGTAGCGGCGCTGGCCCTCGGCGTAGACGGTATCGAAGGCGAGCGAGGACTTGCCGGAGCCGGAGACGCCGGAGACGACGGTCATGGCGTTGTGCGGGATGTCGACGTCGATCGACTTGAGGTTGTGGGTGCGGGCTCCGCGGATGGTGATCTGGTCGTTCATAGGCCTAGGGCTAAGGGAGTAGGGCTTGGGAGAGCAACGGCAAGAGCAAAGGCAAAATACAGGGGTCCTTCGCTCTGCTCAGGATGACGGCGTGAAACAAACAACGGCAAGAGCAAAGGCAAATACAGGGGTCCTTCGCTCTGCTCAGGATGA